>Ga0224722_1000102_pt1 | contig 47230 bp, 35 predicted proteins | sample Balambano_FR1_Me_FD_161646 | JGI IMG/M metagenome (GOLD analysis project Ga0224722, IMG submission 161646) | Freshwater sediment microbial communities from Lake Towuti, South Sulawesi, Indonesia - Balambano_FR1_MetaG | ecosystem: Environmental > Aquatic > Freshwater > Lake > Sediment | place...
GCGGTACAACCCGCCGCGCCGAAGAAACCCGTCGGTGCCGGTGCGCCGCTGATGACCAACGTGTTGCCGTTGCGGGACTTGATCGCGTTGTAGGCAGCCGCCAGCAGTTGGGTGTACGTCGCGCCGTTGATCTGCCCGACGGGCCATTCGCGGTCAATATTGGGTTCGTTCCAGACTTCGATCGCATCCGCACCCAACGCCGCAACGCCACCAACGAAATTGGCATAGCTGGTGATGTAGCTGTTGTAATCGCCCATCTGCGAAATATTGCCGGGAATCGCCAGCAGAATCTTGAAACCGTTGGCACGGGCATTGTTGATCAAACCGGCAACCACGCTCGGATCTTCTCCAAGTGAGTAGCGATACTGAATCTTCACCCAGTCCATGCCTGCCCGATTCGCCAGCGCCGCCGTTGACGGGCTGAGATTCAAGACATGACCGCCAAGTTCAAACGCGCCAACCGCCGCTGAACCCGCTACGGGCGCGGGCAAATTGCCAGACGGCGCGGGAGCCGTTGAACCTTGCGTAACGCTATCGCATGTCGTGATGATTGTGCCATCAAAGCTGGAGCGCCCTTCAAACTGGCGACCGTCCAGCGCGGTGATGACGAAGCGCCATCCGTAATACAAGGCGCGGGGTTCTTCAACCGTGGTGGTACAGTCGTCAATACCATTGACGAACTCCACCTGTTCCCACTCGTAACGGCTCACTGGACGCAGACTAACGTTGAAACGCGCTTCCAGTGCGTTGCGAATCAAGTCAAATGCCCGCGTCAGCTGATCAGCAGGGGTGAACGTCGGCTGAACGTCCTGCGCGGCAATCGGCGCGGCGCTGAACTGCCCCAGAAGCAGCATGGTGCAGATGAAAACGATGATGAGAGTCGCGCCGCCGATGCTGAGGGTTCGCCGCGTGGAAGGGGATGTATTTTGCATTGGTTATTGTCCTCTTTTGCTATAAGTCGTGCAAAAGTCCGCCCGATATTCGGGCAACATTGCGGCAAAGGTTACAGGATAGCGCCGATTTTTTCCATGCTGTTTGCGAAAAGGGTAGGAAAGCCGTCAGGTAAAAGCGACGGATTCCCCCTCAAGCGCCGAGTGCCGCTTCTGCCGCCTCGCGCAAAATATGAATTCGCTGTACGACGGCGCTTTCGCCTCGCGCTGTCATTGCATCGCTGACGGCGTCGAGCGTCGCTAACAACCCTTCCCCATATATAGCGGCGTTGTCTGCGATCAAAGCCTTCGCCTCCTCCTCGCTTGGGGCGGATAGCAGTTCGTTCACAAACTGCAATTCAGGCGGCATCGTTTCGCGCAGCGCCCCCATGACGCGGGCATAAATATTTTCCAGTCGCATGAGCATTGCCTGATCGCCGCGCTTTTCAGCTTCCTGCAAATTCGCCATGAGAACAGAGAGAAATGCGTCGTCAATCATCGGCAGGTTTTCCAGGATAAGCGCGTCGGCATCTTCATCACTGGCGTTCACCAATGCCTGCAGCAGGCGCGTCGCATCCTGAACAACGGCTTGGGTTTGCTGATCAATCGCCTGAGTCAGTTCGAGCAGCTTATCACGGAGCAATTCGAGCGCGTCACGCTCATCCGCAGGTGACTGACCAATCGCCGTCGTCAGGTCCTGGAAAAACACATAATCAAACGCCGGACGCGCCAGCCCGACCAATGCCTGCAAGCGTTGATCGTCATCGGCATACTGCTTCGCCAATTCGAGGAAACTCTGGCGATTAGCGCTGTCACCCATCGCGCCAACCGCTGCGGCGACTTCCTGAACGATAATTTCCTGTTCCTGCGCCTGTTCCAGCACAACTCTGCCGAAACTGGAGAATTCCAGAAGGTCTTCCTGCAAGATCACAAGCTGCTGGGCAATATCGCCCCGCCCTTCCGCCGCCATTCGTTGTGCCAGCAGCGTCATCGTCTGCATGAACTGCGTATCAATCTTCGCGTCATTCTGCTCGATAATGCTCTGGCGCGTTTCCTCTGGCGCACCAAGCAGCGTTTCCAGCAGGCGCAGGCGCTCGCGCTGTGCTGCCATCATTTCCGGCGTCACTCCATCCGCTTCCAGAATTTGATCCATCATGCCCTGCATGGTCAGCGCCTCGCGGGGCTGGAACATATAGCTCTTGAACGCGCCCTGAGGCAATGAGGCGGTCAGTTCGCGCATGAGTTCGCCAATCGCCTTTTCGCGTTCGGCTTTGGGCAGGTTCAGTTCGGGCGGCACAAACGCAATCAGAAGCTCTTTCGCCAGATCATGATACAAAATGGGGGCTGCAACATGCGTTGCCGCGCCGCAGTTCGGACAGGCAAACGTGTTGGTATTGCCGGACAGAAACTGGACTTTTGCCTGCGGATTCTGCCCGGCATCAATCAGGGTTTCGACGTTGACAGGAAACTGAAACGCGCAGTTTGGACAGCGAATGACGGTCTGTTTACTCATATTTTCTCCACTTACTTCAGATGGTTGATGTTTGTTTTAAGAGCGACGGCAACCCGCCGCCCACTGGACACTAAGATTTCGGCAGCCTGAACTGGAAGGTTGACCCTTTGGTCGGGGTACTCTCCACGCTGATCGCGCCGCCATGCGCCTCAACAATCGCCTTCGCCAGATATAAGCCGAGGCCCGTTCCCTGCGTTTTGCGGCTCAATGCGCCATCCACACGGAAAAACCGATCAAAAATCCGTTCCATGTCCGTTTCTATCAGCCCGACGCCCTGATCGCGCACTATGATAGTCACACTGTCACCATTGTCGCGCCCCTCAATGATGATGTCGCCGCCATCCGGCGAATACTTGATGGCATTGCTGATCAGATTTTCCAACACCTGGCGCAAGCGAACTTCATCGCCGGGGATGTACGGAAAGTCCGGCGGAAAGTCCAGCACAAGCGGATGTCGTTCGGTTTGCGTTTGCAGGCGCTCGGCACACCGCGCCGCCAGTTCATCCAGCCGCACCTCGCCAATATTCAGTTGTAATCCCCGTTCCGCCTGAATACGGCTGGCGGTCAGCAAATTCTCGATCAGTTCGGTCAGGCGATCCGCCTCTTCTTCAATGACGCCCGAATATTCGCGTACAAACGACTCATCCCACGTCACATCGTCGCGGCGCAGCGTCGCGGCGTAGCCTTTGATCAGGGCGACGGGCGTCTTCAATTCGTGCGACACCGTCGAGATAAAGACGTTCTGCATCTCCTGTGCCTGACGAAAATTGGTGATGTCGCGCACATTCGCAATGATATTCGCCAGCTTACCTTCGCCTGAAAACAGCGGCGCATAGCGAATACCGACGCTCACCGTCAAGCCGTCAAGTCGCAGCAAATCGCCCTCAGTGTACAGGATTTCGTCATGCCCGACAGCCTCGCCGTAGTAGGGCCAGCCCTCATCAATCGCCGCCTGCAAGTCGCCCCTGTCAAGCCGCGCAAATACCAGCACTTCATCGAGTGGCTTGCCGATGGCATCGTCAGCGCTCCACGCCGTCATCCGTTCCAGAGCGCGGTTGAAGCTCAGAATCCGAAGCGTCGCGTCAAGGATCATCACGCCGTCGGCACTGTGCTGGACAATCGCGCCAAGCTGTTTACGTTCCAGGCTGATGCGCTCATACAGTTGGGCATTATGAACCGCAATCGCCGCCTGATCCGCGAAACTTTGCAGCACCTGAATATCATCCGGCGTCGCGCCGCCCTGAAAATCCCGAAAGACGATCAGCAGCCCGGTTGCCTCACCGCCGAACGACAGCGGCAGCGCGAAGGTCTGTTTCAGGCGCGGATCAAGCGCCTGCGCCATGCCGCGCAACCGCGAATTGAGCTCTTCCGTATCCCGCGCCGTCGCGCTTTCAATCAGGACGCGAAGCTGGGAGTTGAGTTCGGGAATATGCTCCGGGTCAATCCCGGTGACGGCGCGAACCTGATAATCGCCGGTTTCATCCCGCAGGGCGATCAGCCCGCTTTGTCCGGTAAGCATGATGGCGGAAGCATTCAGAACGAGGCGCAGCACCTCGTTCAAATTGAGGCGTGCGGTGATCGCACGGGAAATTTCCAGCAAAAAATCGCGCTGGCGCACGCGATAGTCAAGAATCGCTAACATAGTGAAGTTAGTCTATCATATCGCTGGATCAGGATACAATCAGCATGGGCATTTCTTACGCAGATATAATAGAGGATAATCCATGACTGCCAAACCGCTGACCGAGCGCATGTACATCAAGCCGAATATGCGCGTCCTCATCCTCAACGCGCCACAGGGTTATGACGCGCAGCTTGAGCCGCTTCCCGAAGGGGTGACTCTCGCGTCACAACCAGACGGACTCTACGACGTTGTGCAGGTGTTTTGCTACAACCAGCATGACGCCGATACGCTCACGCTGCCCGCGATTGCGGCGGTAAAACCGGGCGGCGCGTTATGGCTGTGCTATCCGAAAGGCACAGCGAAAATCAAGACGGACATCAACCGCGATAAAGGCTGGGAAGTCGTCACCAAAGCAGGCTGGGGCGGCGTTCGCCAGCTTTCAATTGATGATACCTGGTCAACGCTGATGTTCCGCCCTGAAAAGGATGTAAAGCGCAAGGTGGATAGCAAGGCGAGACCTTGAATAAACACTGCGCCGCCTGATCCTTCGTCACCTACCAGAACAGACGGCGCTGTTTTGTATTTGCCCATTCTGCCAGCGGCAGCGGTGGGCGGGAACATCCGGCACTCTTGCCCAAGATACGCACCGGGCATCCGTAATTCCCCGATATTCTGATCTTGAGTGGGCAAGATAGGGCAAGACGGAACCCCCTGTTATTGTTCCTGTTTTCAGGGTTGTTCCTGTTGCGGTAGTCGCAGCGGAAGTTGTCTGTATTGTTGTTGTTCCACGAGCCGCCCCGCAGCACACCCCCGGTATCCCCACATCATCAGGTGTCACCCTGGCAATGCCTTCTTCATCCAGCCACCTAGCAGCTTGCCGATTTCATCGAGATATTCAGCCGCACAGTGAAATTGATCTGGACTGCTGTATTTTAACTCAAGCGCTATCCGAAGATAGACCCGGAGAAGCTGTAAATGAAGGTTCGCCTGCGGCAAATAAACACCAGGGCGGTTTTCATAAACTGCCTGGCTCAATGCCTTATGGAAATCGAACAAAGCATCGTCGATTCGTTTCGCTAATCGAAAGCGTTCATCCTTTGGAAATTTCCGGGTGTGCTGAAGCAGCCAAACCATAAACGCTTCCGTTTTCACAAAGATAGGGGATTGACTCGCCACCTACGCTCTAACCTCACGAAACAAACTACGCCGTAGTCCCCAGGTATCCCCATGCTGTACATGCCCCAGCCATGCCATCACGCTGGCGCGTCCCTGTTCACGGCTGATTTCTCCAGCCTGATAGCGCCGCCGCAATGTTTTAAGATGCCGTCGATAGGCGATGCCTTTGCTGCGCTTGAGGCGGCGATGATCGGGATAGATGGTGAAGCCTAGAAACGGGATGCCCTGTTCGACAGGACGCGGTTGGGCGCGGGTTTCGTGAATCGTTAGCCGCAGCGATTGCAGATGGGCGATGATCTGTCTGCGCCACTGGTGAAGTATTGCTTTGTCGTCTGCGAACAGCAGAAAGTCATCTACATAGCGCATATAGCCTGTGCAGCGCAGCGTGTGTTTGATGAACTGGTCGAGCGGATTGAGATAGACATTCGCCCAGAACTGACTGGTCAGGTTGCCGATAGGCAGCCCACGCGGGCGAGTTGCAGCTAAAAGGTCATCATCCGGGAAGTAGCGCATGTCGTATTCATGGGTTAAAACACCAACACCGCTGTCAATAATCTTATCGCATAAGCGCAGCGTTGGCTGGCACGCGATGGTCTTTGCCAGAATGGTCTTGAGAATCGCATGGTCAACCGCTGGAAAGAACTGCTGCACGTCACACTGCAACACATACTTGAAGCGGCGCATGAGCTGCGTACAGCGATCCAGCGCCGCGTGAGTCCCTTTGCACTTGCGATTGGCGTAGCTATCGAAGATGAACTTGCGCTCGTAGATCGGTTCCAGCACGTTGATCAGCGCGTGATGCACCACGCGATCTCGAAACGGCGCGGCGCTGATCAGTCGGCGTTTAGGTTCATGAATTACAAAATGAACATATTCACCCGGTTGGTAAGTCTCAGCGGTCAGCTCTCGATGCAGAGCTAACAACTCAGTATCGAGCTGCTGTTCAAAGGCTGCGGCTGTGGGCGTATAGCGCTTGTTACGCCGTGCTTTGCGCCAGGCGAAATACAGACCGTTGAACGTGCCGATTTTGGGATAGAGATTGTTATATGATCGCATAATACACTGTCAATTTTAGCGCGATCCGCTTCGCGGAATTAGGTAAAAGAATCAGAATTACAGCAGGACAGAATTCAGTATATCAGAACAAGACTAAGAGAGGGCAAGACGGAACCCCCAGCTAACGAGCCTGTTTCACGGGGTGGCCCAGTTGCGGTAGACGCAGCGGAAGTTGCCCGAAAGGTTGTTGAGCCACGAGCCGCCCCGCAGCACCCGTTCTACTGTTCTATCCAGCTTACTGCTGCCGCTATTGAAATCAGTCACACACCATTCCCACACGTTACCCGCCATATCACTCACCCCAAACAGGCTATCGCCCTCATCCGTGCCCTCAAAATAAGTAACTAGCGTTGTCTGGCTGCTCTCTTCTGGTGATACAGAATTGTTGCAGCGTCCGCTGATCCAGTTCTGACCCCAAGGATAGTCACGCCCGTCATCGCCCTGCGCCGCCCGCTGCCACTGCTGATCGGTCGGCAGGTTGATATTTTCGCCGGTCACTTCGCGCAGCCACGCGCAAAACGCAACCGCTTCATACCATGATACGCCAACGACAGGGTGATCAGGTTGATTCCACTTTGCATCATCCCAGTAGCGGGGCTGCATCCAGTTCTCCTTGTCTTTTGCCTGCAAACCGCCCGCCGTCCACCACTTGCGTCCCTTATCGTTGTAACCGCCCGCGCCAATGAACCCGGCAAACTGCGCGTTGGTCACGGGATATTTGGCGATCGAGAAGGCGAGAAGGTCGAATGTTTGTCCGCCTTTTGGAACATACCCTCCTTCTGTTAGAGTCACTTTTCCCGCCGGAATATCCACCCATGCGAACGGTTTGGGCATCACTTCAAGCGAGGTGGGCAGGCGGGCGATCTGCGGCGTTGGCGGGGTAGCGATCGCCAGCGGATCGGGTGTAGGGTCGGGTATCAGATGATCCGGATCATAGCCCGGGTAGGTCTGCCAGAAATCGGTCACGGCAGCGACTTTTTGCTCCTGCCCCAGCCGTCTTACCAGAATTTTCAACAGGGTGTAATCTTTCGCCCGCTGGCTTTCCTGCACGGCGGCATAAAGCTGCTGTTCAAGCGCGTCTATCGGCTGCGCCGTCCATGCTGGAATAGTTGCAACCGAACGAATGCGGGCGAGAATATCGCGGGCGGCATCATAGTCCTTTGCCTCAAGAACCTCATCAAGCGTGGTAACAGCCTGAAAGACATCTACGACAGGCGCGGCGTCCACCAGTCCAAAGCGGCGTCGTATGCTGGTGATCATCGCGCTCACATCGTCGTGGAAATGCGGGTTTTCGCGGATTCGCTGGGCATCCCGCGTCGCCAGCGGGCGAAGGACTGTTGGCAGCGAATCGGCATTGGGCAATGCCCCGCCGTCCACCAGTACCGGAATGACCGTGCAATCCTTGCCGCGCTCTAGCGCCATGTGAATTTCCTGGCGCACCCAATCTTTCGGATTGTCCAGCCGCCGCTTTCCGTCCGCTTCCTGCACCATCGGCCAGCGCGTGCCGATAATCGCCAGCACCACATCGGACTGCGCGATTTGCTCTTTCAGCACTTCAGGAAAGTCATCACCGCGCTGAAGGTTATCCACATCCTTGAACAGATTTTCCCTGCCAAACGCATACGTCAGCCGGTCATAAATCCGATTGGCGGAGTCGGCGCTATCGGCGCGGCGGTAGGAAATGAAGATTTTAGGCATGGTTAATCGTCATCCTCTTCCGTTTGCGCCGCTTCGTACTCTGCAATAATACGAAGGACATCATCCAGCGATACGTCCGCTTGTTCGGATTTGGAGTACGCAGTCAAAATAATTACAACCTCAGCGACTTTCACATAGTAAATAACTCTGTAGCCACCGCGCTTGCCTTTCGCGGCGTCTGTGTTCTTAACCCGTTCCTTAAACACAACATAAGGCAATCCCTGAAGCCTATCGCCCGGGGTTTGTCCCGCTTCTATCTGAAGGATAAGCGGCTGAATGTCATTTAAAACATGAGGATACTTTTTTTGTAGTCTTTTGATCACCTGAATGAAGAAGCTTGAAAAGACAACTCTAATCGTCATCTTTCACGGCTTTCACCAATTCATCCCATGTCACAACATTGCCCTTCATTGCGTCTGCCCACGCTCTTCGAAAATCTTCCACGGGATCATCGTCATCTGCCTCAAAAATTGGATCTTCCGAATGCTGGACTGCATCAGCATCTATCAACGACTTAACATACGCATCAGGGGTTAGAAACCCGCGCTGTTGTGAAACTTCATGAATTCGTCTTGAAGCATCTTGCGGAAATCGAATCGTCAGTTTTGGAGCTTTGATCGCCATCTGTGGATATCCTGTTGTACTCCAGAAATTGTACGGCAAATTGTGGTGGTAAGGCAATCATAACCCTCTTGTTCTGTCGTCTCCAAGCCTGCGTGGAGACACTATGCTTTGATTCTCCCTACTCATCCAGCTTCGCCTTCACCGCCGTTACATCCTCAACACCGCCTTTGGTGACGACGAGCGCCCCCGCCCCAACGATACTGACATTTTCGCCGAGTGTTGCCGGTTCAAGCCGCAGGTTTCGCCAGTAGGCGCGGTCAATCGAGTACTTCTCAATCGCCTCGCGCATCGGGTCAAACAGCAGATCGCCAATCGTACTCACGCCGCCGCCAAAGACGACGATCTCCGGGTTGAAGGTATGCAGCAGGCTGGCGACTCCGCAGCCGACGATCATCCCCGCCCGCTGTACGATTGCCTGCGCCACCTTATCCCCCGCCCATGCCGCCTCGCCGACAATCTTGCCGCTAATCTGTTCCAGTTTGCCATGCACCATATCGCGGATAACGGACTTCTCACCCGCTGCGATTTTCGCCCGTGCCTGCCGTGCCATTGCCGGACCCGCAGCCTGCTTTTCGAGCGTCGAAACCTCGCCATCCACCAGCATGATGATATGCCCGACTTCCGCCGCCAGACCATCTTTGCCGAGCAGGAGGCGACCATCCACAATCACGCCGCCGCCAATGCCTGTGCTGACAGTGATGAAAATGATGTGGCGGTAACCGCGTGCCGCACCGCGTGTCGCCTCCGCCAGCGCCGCGACGTTCGCATCGTTGCCGAGATACGTCGGCACTCCAAATTCCTCGCGCAGCAGTTTCGCCAGCGGAATGTCCTGCCAGCCCGCAAGATTGGTTCCCAGTTCGACCACGCCCTTGAACGGATTGGTGGGACCGGGAATGGAAACGCCGATTCCGAGAATTTCGCTGCCATCCTGCGGCAGCACATTGCGGATCATGGTTTTCATGCGATCAAACGTCGCGTCAAACCCTTCCGTCGCCTGCGTAAGCACTTCATCACGTTTGAGAATGGTTAAATCGTCGTCCATCAGCGAAGCGCGAAGGCGCGTTCCGCCCAAATCCACGCCCAGAATCAGATCGGTCATATTTCGTCCCTACATTGCGGCAAGTTCCGCCGTTCGTTAGAATGTCTGTTCAGATTTTTGACAGGCTAATTGTGCCGTGTCCTCACGAGTCGCGCAAAAACCATGACCGCATCAGCCACCACACCGCTTCGTCAGCAATATCTCGATGTCAAAAGCCAGTATCCTGACTGCATCCTGCTGTTTCATCTCGGCGATTTTTATGAGACGTTCGACGAAGACGCCGAAATCGCCGCCCGCGAGCTCGATCTGGTGCTGACCAGCCGAAGTGCCAGTAAAGGCGAGAAAATCCCAATGGCGGGCGTCCCCCGCCACGCCGCCGAAAATTACATCGCAAGGCTGATCGAGAAAGGCTATCACGTCGCCGTGTGCGAGCAGATTACTGAGCCGGATGGGCGCGGCTTGGTCGAACGGCAGGTTACCCGTGTCATTACGCCCGGCACGGTGATTGAGCCGGAACTGCTGAGTGAAAATCAGCAAAACTACCTCATGACCATTCTGCCGATTGGCGATCTGGAAAATGGTCATTGGGAAAAGGCGGGTATCGCCTATACGGACATCACCACAGGAGAATTTGCCGTCACGCAGCTTGAAGGCGAAAACGCGGGCATTCTGGTCGTTGAAGAACTTGCCCGCCTCGCCCCCCGCGAAGTGCTCATGCCCGGCAGCTGGGTGCAGCGCGGCGTGTCGCTGCCCGCTGGTGTCCACCTGACGCCGCTGGATGACTGGCGCTTTGAGCAGCGCCACGCCGAAAGTGTCCTGACGACGCACTTCAAGGCTAAAACACTGGATGGCTTCGGCATTGCTGAAATGCCCGCCGCTGTTTGCGCTGCTGGCGCGACCCTGTTTTATCTTCAGCAAACCCAGCGGAACAGCCTGCCACAACTGACGACGATTCGCCCGTATTACACGTCAACCTTTATGGTTCTGGATCAGTTCACGCGGCGCAATCTTGAACTGACGGAGACGATACGCAGCCGCCAGGCGCGAGGCAGTCTGCTCGGTGTACTGGATCGCACGGTTACAGCGATGGGTGCGCGGCTGTTGCGCTCGTGGATCAACCAGCCCTTGCTGGATAGCAAACGCCTGAATGCCCGCCTGGACGCCATAGAAGCGCTCGCGGGCGATGAAATTCTCCGTGCTGAAGTCCGCGATGCCCTGCGTTCCGTATCCGATCTGGAACGCTTAACCAATCGCCTGCTCATGGGCAAAGCCACGCCGCGAGACCTGATCGCGCTGCGCCTGACGCTTGAAGCGGTGCCAGCCCTGCGCCGCATGGTCGAAAGCAACGGATCGCTGTCTGCGCTGCGAGATCGGCTTGACCCGTGTGCTGAAGCCGCCGACCTGATCATCAGCGCGATCACTGACGAACCGCCCGCCAACCTGAATAACATGGGTGTGATTCGCGCCGGATTCTCGGAAGAACTCGACGGCATTATGAACGCCACCCGCGGCGCCCGTGAATGGATCGCCGCGTTAGAGCCTGCCGAACGCCAGCGGTCGGGAATCAATACGCTTAAAGTCGGTTTCAACAAAGTCTTCGGCTATTACATTGAAGTCAGCCACGCCAATACCGAGCGCGTACCATCGGATTACATCCGCAAGCAAACCCTGGTCAATGCTGAACGCTATATCACACCCGAACTGAAAGACTATGAGACGTTGGTTCTAAACGCCGAAGAGCAAATTCTTGAGGTGGAGCGCCGCCTGTTTGAGCATGTCTGCTCAGACCTGATGGCTCATTCCAGGCGGCTGCTGGAAACCGCTCGCGCCATCGCCCACCTCGACTCGTTCGCGTCGCTGGCGGATGTCGCCGCCCGTGAAGGTTATGTTCGCCCGACGCTGACGGAGGATGATCTGCTGATCATCCGTGCCGGGCGACACCCCGTCGTCGAGCACTCGCTGGAAGATGGATTGCGTTATGTGCCAAATGAGACGCATTTTGACACGATGAGCCGCATCCACATCATCACTGGACCGAATATGGCGGGCAAATCCACGTATATCCGCCAGGTCGCGCTGATCACGCTCATGGCACAGATTGGCAGTTTCGTCCCGGCGGATGAGGCGGTCATCGGCATAGTGGATCGCATTTTCGCCCGGATCGGCGCACAGGACGAGATTCATGCGGGCTACAGTACGTTCATGGTCGAGATGATCGAAACGGCGCGGCTGCTGGCGGGCAGCACACGACGCAGCCTGTTAATCCTTGATGAGGTCGGGCGCGGCACGTCCACTTACGACGGCTTGGCAATAGCCCGTTCCGTGATTGAATACATCCACAACAACCCGCGACTGAACTGCCGCACGCTGTTTGCGACGCATTATCACGAACTGACGGAGTTACCGAATATCCTGCCGCGTGCGCGAAATTTTAACGTGGCTGTGAGCGAAGACGGCGATCAGATAGTTTTCCTGCATCGCGTCCTTCAGGGCGGCGCGGATCGCAGTTACGGCGTACACGTCGCTCAACTGGCAGGCTTGCCACGTCCCGTCGTTGACCGCGCCCGCGAACTACTCCAGCAACTGGAGGAACAGGGTGGCGACTTTGAGGTTGAATTACCCAAAGCGAAACGGCGACCTCGACCCGTTCCCGAAGGGCAGATGGCGCTGTTTACGGAAACGCCTGCGCCTCAACCACCATCGCCTGCCCTCGCCGCGCTGCGTTCTATGGAAGTGGACAGCCTCAGCCCCATCGAAGCGCTGACCAGATTGTACGAGTTAAAGCGGCTGGCAAGCGTCGAATAGGCGTATAATGGGATAGCATGAGAAATGGAGGAATGAGATGGCAGCCCTGTATTTACCTGATGAACTCGTCAGAAAAGTTGAAGAAGCCGCGCAACGCCAAAATCAGAGCGTCGAATCACTTGTTGAGAACTGGCTGGAAAACGTTGAAAATGACGACCAGAACAATGAAAGTGCGACGCCAATGCCTGACAATGAAGAAAATGGTTTATTGAAACTGGCACGTACTGCCGAAGCCCTTAATCTTCGTTCGGGGTATACGGATACATCAAGTCGCATTCGAGAAATTCTCAACACGGACTATGTGGACTATCTCATCGCCAAACGCCTCAACCGCTCATGATGACACCTATCCTGATTGACGCGAGTTTTCTTTATACCCTATATGACCTTGACGATAAAGAACGTTCAAACGCCATAAAATTTGTGAATTCATACCACTCAACTAAAGGTATATTTCTCATTCCTGATGTTGTACTGACTGAAGTATCCTACCTCTTGAGACGGCGTTTTGGTGTTCATATTGCAGTCTTGTTTTTGAAAGGCTTGAGCGATCCCACCTTTTTTTACAGGCAGTTCTAAAGGAAGATATATCTCGCGCTGCGGCAATAATGGAAAAATACAGCGACATTGAACTGGACTTCGTGGACTGCTGCATCGTCGCCATCGCTGAACGCCTGAATCTCACTGAAATCTGCACCTTTGACCGTCGTGACTTTTCAATTATCCGCCCCACACACGTCGAATATCTCACCCTTCACCCCTAACGCTTTTTCCGCTACTCCTGCCTTACAATCGAATACATGACCACACTGTATCGCATCCCTCGTCATTACGGGTTCGCGCTCCTCAGCTACTGCCTGCTCACGCTGATTTTCACATTCCCCCTGATAACGCAGATGAACACACATGTCTTAGGAGAAGCGCGGCTCGATAACTACGAGTACGTCTGGAAAATGGGCTGGGTCGCGCAGGCAATCCAGCGCGGCGAGTCGCCCTTTTTCGCGCCGGAAATATATGTGCCGCAGGGCTACTCGCTTGCCTACGGCGAAATCACGCCGATTCATACCTTCGCCATGCTTCCACTTACGCTCATTTTCGGTCCAATAACGACGTACAACCTCGCGGCATTATTTTCAACAATCCTCAGCGGCTTGGGGGTCTACGTCCTGTCAATCCGCTGGCTTAGACGGTTGGATGTTTCGCAGGATCGCGTCGTGCTGATCGCCGCGTTTTTTGCTGGCGCGGCGTTCGCCTTCAGCGCGTATCGCATGCAAAAACTGACCGGTCATTTGCCGCTGTTCGATACGCAGTGGCTGATGCTGGCGCTGCTTTTTCTGGATAGCTGGCTGGAAACTCGGCGCTATCGCGACGCCGCATTCACGGGATTATTTATCGCCTTCGCCGCGCTCTCGTCGTGGTATTACGCTTTCATGCTGGGGCTGCTGCTGCCCGTTTTCGTGCTGTTCTATACTGGAAGAACGCTGTGGTCCCTCCTTAATACGCCGCGCACGTGGATCAGTCTGTTGATCGTCATCCTGATTGTTGGCGGGCTGTGTGTACCATTTCTCGTGCCGTACCTGCAGCTCGATACCGAAGGCGCGACGGTTGTACCTGTTAGCGATGCCGCGTTCTGGGCAGCCAGTTTCACCGATTACCTCATGCCTAACCCGCTGCATCCGCTGTGGGGGGATACAGTTGAGCGTGTCATGTGGCCCTTTCCCACGCCGATGATGACAGAATTTGTCATTTCGATTGGCTGGATAACACTCATTTTTGCGCTGCCCGCGCTGCGCGGTACGCAGGGGCGGAACTGGCGCGGTCTCAAAGGACTCACCACTTCGGCGTTCATTCTGAGTTTAGGACCCATCCTGTATATTTCACGCCTTCCGCTTGGCATTCCGCTGCCCGATCAACTGCTGCGTGAAATTCTCCCGTTTGCCGACAGTATTCGCAGTTGGGGCCGATTCTCAGTCTTCGTCATGCTCGGCATGAGTATCCTTGCCAGTGCTGGAATAGTCTTGCTGCTTAAAGAACGGACACCGCGCACGCGCACTGTCGTCTCCGTTGGTGCGCTCGTGTTGATGTTATTCGGCGCATGGATCGGCTTGTTTCCGACCACGCCGGTCACGCCGCGAACGGTAGACACCTGGCTGGCGAATCAGCCAGGCGATTCGCCGATCATGGAGTATCCGCTTGGCGAAGCACTCAGCGGGCCCGCAATGTACTACACTAGCGTCCACCAGCGCCCTGTCGTATTCGGATACGGCACGTATCTCCCCCTGCTTTATCGCCAGCGTCACCCCGCCGTGACGGCATTCCCCGATGATGCGGCGCTCGACCAGTTAAGCGCATGGGGCGTTGAATATATCCTCATCAGCCAGTGGGCGCTGTCTTATGATCACTCGTTTACGAGGCAGGATGTGGACGCGCAGCAACGCCTTGAGCATGTCATCACAGTAGACGATGTGGCGGTTTATCGTCTGAACGAGTAATTTTCTGTACTTACAGTCAATCTGGGGATTAACTGAGTTGATCCTGAGGATTCTCAACGATGACAGAACGCATCGCGCTGGTGACGGGTGCCAATCGCGGCATCGGTTTTGAAACCTGCCGTCAGCTTGGAAAACTTGGCTATCACGTTTTGCTCACTGCACGCGATCCAGAAAAAGCTGAACAGGCCGCTTCGACACTACGAAAAGAAGGTTTGAACGTCGCCCCATCCACACTGGATGTATCCAGTGAAAGCGCTGCAAACGATCTTATCCAGGCAATTGAAGGGAATTACGGGAGGCTTGATGCGCTCATCAATAACGCAGCTGTGCTGCTGGATGATGATGTCAGCCTGTTTGATATTCCTTCCGAGACCCTGCACACCACCATGAACACCAACTTCTTCGGCGCATTTTATCTCATTCGCGCTATCATGCCGCTGATGATCAGGCAGAAATATGGGCGCATTGTCAACGTATCGTCGGAAATGGGGGCGATTTCGGAAATGACCGCCGCGACAACCGCCTACCGCCTGTCCAAACTGGCGCTGAATGGCTTGACACTGGTGGTGGCGAACGAACTGCGCCGCTATGCCGACATCAAGGTGAATGCGGTCTGCCCCGGTTGGGTTCGCACGGATATGGGCGGAGCGAATGCGTCACGCAGCGTCGAACAGGGCGCGGACACGATTGTCTGGCTTGCCACCTTACCGTCAAACGGCGCAAGCGGCGGCTTCTGGCAGGATCGCCAGCGTATTCCCTGGTAATCTGCCGCTAATCCCCTGCCGCTGGCACAGGCTGCTCAACGTGAATAGGCAGGTCAGCTTCCTGCTCGGTGATTACGTCTTCGGACACCAGCACCCGCTTGAACGCGGCAATCGCCACCTCGATCATGGTCAGATCAGGCTGGCGCGTCGTCAAATGTTGCAGCGCAAGATTCGGGATGATGATCCAGCGGATGACCCGGTTGTCCATGTGCCGCGCCGTGAAACGGATGATCTCATACGAGATGCCCGCGATCACCGGAATCAGCAGCACCCGCGAGAGGATGAGCAGTGGAAGTGGCGGGCGACCCAAGAACGAAAACACGAAAATGCTGACGAAGACGACGGTGAGGAGAAATGCTGTGCCGCAGCGCGGATGCTCAATAGGATACTTAGCGACCACCTCCGGCGTTAATTCTGCACCCGCTTCATAGGCATTGATCGTCTTGTGTTCCGCGCCGTGATAGCCAAACAGCCGTTTGACATCCTTCATCTGCCCGATCAGCGCGATGTAACCGACGAGTATTGCCAGGCGGATAAAGCCTTCAAGCACGTTGACCAGAAAGGACGAGTGCTGCAAGCCTAACAGCGATTCAAGCAGGCTGGCAGTGGCGGTCGGCAAAATGAAGAACAAGCCGATACCGAACGCCAGCGATACGCCAAGAGTCGCCCAGCCGATGGGACCCGTAAAGATTTTTGAGTCTTCTTCCTCTCCCAGCGCGACATTTGCCGACCACATCAGCGCCCGCGTCCCCAAGCCGAGCGCATCCCACAGACCGATCATGCCACGAATGAATGGCGTTTTGGCGATTTTTCCGCGATAGACTGTTGCATTGAGTGGCTGTTCGTGAATGACGATCCCGCCTTCAGGATTGCGAACGGCGATAGCGGCTTTGTGCGCCCCGCGCATCATGACGCCTTCAATTACCGCTTGCCCGCCGTATGAAAATTGCTTCGGCACCGGGTTGTCCGACATGGAATCTCCTTATATCTGCTTGTGTTAAGGGTGTATCTCAACCACATGCAGTGTTACTGCCTAATGGTCCTCTAGTGTACCACAGGCATTATGCCGTGATTACACCGCTCTTGCCAGCAGGATAAATATCTTCCAATTTTAGCTGCGGCGTCTTCGTATCTTTCCACTCGTTGACATCAAGTGTAAAGGCAATATCCACGCACTCGCCCGCTTTAGGAATCCAGCCCGCCATACGGAAACCGATGGCATCAAGCGGCGGCTGCCCCGCCCGTGCCAGCCGCAGTTTAAGATGCTGATCATCCTTGCCCACCGTTCGTGCCTCCAGCACCCGTGCATTGCGAGTCATAAACACCGGCATCGGGTTATGATGTCCCGTCGGTTCAAGCTGGCGCAGCTGCTCCGCCGCTTCCAGATCGATCCGGTGAATGTCAATTTCGGCGTCAATCGCTGCCGTCGGCACCAAATCCTGACCAAGTAATGCCTGCCGCGTGAGCCGCAGCAGCCGATCTTTCAGCGCGGGGATATTCTCATTCAACACGGTAAAGCCTGCCGCCTGCGCGTGTCCGCCGTGCCGCACGAGCAGATCAGCGCATTGGTCAAGGGCGTGGGTGATGTCAAACTGGGGAATACTGCGGCACGAGGCACGGCTTTCGCGTTCGCCCTCCTCCATGACAACGGCTGGGCGGAAGAATTCCTCCGTCAGCCGCCCGGCAACCAGACCGACAATCCCCGACTGAAAGCCTTTATCGCCTGCGAAAATCAGCGGCGAGTCCAGTGCCTCGTCCATTTCCAGCCGTGTGCGGATCAATTCCTGCGCCGCACGGGTGAGCTCCTGCCGCCTGACGTTCAATTCCTGTAACTGCTTCGCCAATGTCAGCGCCTCAGTCGGGTCACTCGTCATAAGCAGTTGATAAGCGGTCATCGCGCTGTCCAGCCTGCCCGCCGCGTTGATACGCGGAGCCAGCGCGAAACCAATGTCCTCCGCGCCAACCGCGCCCGCTTTCACGCCCGACACTTCCATCAGGGCGCGAACACCGGGGCGTTTCGCCTGATTGAGCGCCGTCAATCCCTGCTTAACCAATGCGCGATTTTCCAGCCGATCCAGCGGCGCGAGGTCGGCAACCGTGCCAATCGCTACCAGATCGAGGAGATCATCGGGAGTCAAACGTGAACCACTTCCGTTGCGACCAGTCGCGTGAATCATCAGCAGTGCTTCGGCGAGGCGAAATGCTACGCCTACGCCCGCCAGCATATCTTCGGTGTAAGCGCAGTCGTCGAGTTTGGGGTTTATCAGGGATAAGGCATTCGGTAGTTCAGCGCCAATTGAGTGATGATCGGTGACGATCAAGTCTAACCCATAGGCGTTGCCGTCTTCAACCTCGACGACGGAACGGATACCGCAATCCACTGTAATGACCAGTTTTGCATGATCCTGTCGCAGTTTCGCCAGTGCCTCACTGTTCAGCCCATAACCTTCATCCACGCGGTGGGGGATGTAAGGCTTGACCTGAGCGCCAAGTGAACGCAGCGTCTGAACCAGCAGGGCAGTTGAGGTGACGCCATCCGCATCGAAATCGCCATAGACGACAATGCGCTCATTGTTCCGTATCGCTGCCCGAATCCGTGCCAGCGTCCGATCAATCGAAGCGCGTTTTCCTTTGAACGTCAAAAATCGCCCGCTGGTGGCATCCTTCGCTTCCAGAAACCGACGCGCTCGTTCCGGCGTGTCAAAACCGCGATTGATCAGCACCTGCGCCAACAGCGGCGAGTAATTGTTATAGGCGTGAATTTGTTCAGGCGGCGCAGGCGGGGCGAGAAGCCACCGTTTATTGATCATAAGCAGGCATAGTCATCACGAAAATTTAACGATATTATTGCCGTTTTAGAACATCTCTTCAAGATTTGGGTTGAAACAGCAGGTAACGACCTGGATGAGTGAACGCGCTAAAGTCGTCTTTATGGGAACGCCGGATTTCGCTGTTCCCGCCCTGAAAAAGCTGATCGAAGGATATGACGTGATCGGCGTCGTCACGCAGCCTGACCGACCCGCCGGGCGCGGCGGGGCTGTGCAGATGTCGCCTGTGAAAGAAGCAGCACTGGCAGCAGATATTCCCGTGTTTCAGCCAGAAAAAATCCGCCGTCCCGAAGCAATAGAACAGCTTCGACAGTGGGAAGCGGACGTGTACGTTGTCGCCGCATTCGGTCAAATTCTGCCTCAATCCGTTTTGGATATACCGCCGCACGGTTCGATCAACATTCATGCCTCCCTGCTCCCGCGCTGGCGCGGTGCTGCCCCGATACAGGCGGCGATACGGGCAGGCGATGCGCACAGCGGCATTACGATTATGAAGATGGACGCAGGGCTGGATACCGGACCTATGCTGTCACAGCGTTCGGTGAAACTATCTTCCGATCAGACCGGGCAATCGCTGCATGATACCCTGTCAGCAGTCGGCGGCGAACTGCTCATCGAAACCCTGCCCGCCTATCTGCGCGGCGACATCACCCCACAGCCCCAGGATGATGCGCTGGCAACGTTTGCCCCACGCATTGACAAGAATGAAGGACACATCAACTGGTCACACGGCACCGCCGAGATCGAACGCATGGTTCGCGCCTTCACGCCGTGGCCCGGTACGTTTACGTACTGGAATAACAAACTGCTCAAAGTCGTGAGCGGGAGTAATGCGCCGGGTCATGCCGCGCCGGGTCAGGTTGTGAAGCGCGAAGATTTAATCGCCATCGGCACGGGTGACGGTTTATATTATCCTTCTCGTGTCCAGCTTGAAGGCAAAAAGATCATGCTGATAGATGAGTTTCTGCACGGCTACCCATCATTTGAAGGGGCAATTCTGACGTGACAGCCCCACCAGAACTACGAGACACAACCGTTCTTGCCATCAATCCGATGCAACCTGATTCGTCCCTCATTGAACAGGCAGCGGCGATTCTGCGAAATGGCGGGCTGGTGGCATTTCCGACAGAAACCGTTTATGGGCTGGGTGCGGATGCTACGGATGAAAACGCAGTTGATCGAATATTTGTCGCCAAAGGTCGCCCATCCACTGACCCGATCATTGTTCATATCGCCGCCCTGAATCAGCTTGAACAGGTGGCGCTGGACATCCCGCAGTTGGCTTACCAACTGGCGGAGCGCTTCTGGGCAGGTGCGCTGACGATGATCCTGAAACGCGCCCCAACCATTCCTCCGAATGTTTCCGCTACCCTGCCAACTGTTGCTGTGCGGATGCCGAGCCATCCGGTTGCCCATGCGTTGATCGCGGCGGCTGGAACTCCTGTTGCCGCGCCCAGCGCCAACACATTCAGCCGCCCAAGCGCGACGACGACGCAGCATGTTCTGGATGACCTCAGTGGGCGCATTAATATGATTCTCGACGGTGGTTCAACACCCATCGGCGTCGAGTCCACTGTACTGGATTTGACAGGACAAGTACCGGTTGTGCTTCGCCCCGGCGGGGTTTCACTTGAAGCCCTGCGTGAAATCATTCCAGACCTTCAACTCAAATCAAAGTATCTGGGAACCGATACCCTTGCCGTTTCTCCGGGTCAGCTTATCAAACATTATTCGCCCCGTGCCGAAATGTGCCTGTATGCGGATGAACATGCTGGCAATGCGATGATCGCCGCCGCTTACGAACGCCTGGCACATGGGCAGCGCGTCGGCGTCCTGCTGCTAAACAGCGAAACAACCCTTTGGCAAAGCCTGAATGTCATACTTGAGGCGTTGGGAGACACGCTGGAGGAAGCAGCCGCCCGCTTATTCGCGGCGCTCCGCAGCCTCGATAGTCAGGGCGTGGATGTCATTTTCGCGCATGGGTATGAGCGAGACGGACTCGGCGCTGCGATCTGGGATCGGCTGGTTCGCGCCGCTGAGGGGCGGGTGATTGTCTGAGTAAGATTTCAGGCAAACCATCTCGGCGGCGGCAAACTAGCCCGCCAGCCGAGATTTTATCGTCATACTTATAGCGTCAACTTCTGAATTTGAAAGGGTTATGCGCTTTCGTAACCGAGAACGCCAACAACAGACTGCACCGCGCCAGCACTCTTTTCGAGCATGGCTTTTTCTTCATCATTCAAGTCCATGACGATGACTTTTTCCGCGCCGTTTGCGCCGAGTACCGCGGGGACACCGACGTATAAGCCGTTATACCCATATTCCCCATTGAGCAGCACCGCACACGGAACGACGCGCTTCTGATCTTTGATAATCGACTCGACCATCTCAACAGCCGCCGCAGCGGGCGCATACCACGCACTCACGCCAATCAAGCCGACAATCTCGCCCCCGCCTTTGCGTGTACGCTCGATAATCGCCTGTAAACGGTCTTCGGCGATCAGTTCGCGGACGGGGATACCCGCAATCGAGGTATGACGCGGCAGCGGCACCATATCATCGCCATGTCCACCCAGAACTAACCCGCTGACATCCTTGACGCTTACGCCAAGTTCCTGCGCGATAAATGCCTTGTAACGGGCGGTGTCGAGCGTCCCCGCCATGCCGATCACCCGATGAGAGGGAAAGCCACTTTCATGCAGCGCGACATGGCACATGGCGTCCAGTGGATTCGCCACCACCACGATCACCGCGTTGGGCGAATACTGCGCCGCCAGTTTTGTCACTTCGCCAACGATCTTCTGATTGGTCTTGACGAGTTCATCACGGCTGGGGAATTGACCCGTCACCGGATCTTTCTTACGCGGTACGCCCGCTGTGACGATGATGACATCCGAATTTGCCGTCGCCGCATAGTCGCCGCCGCCAACAACATTCACATCCTTTCGGATTACCGGCGTCGCTTCGAGCAAATCAAGCGCCTTGCCCTTGGCGGGACCTTCGAGAATGTCAATCAGCACCACGTCCGCCAGTTCAGCCGCCGCGATCCAGTGAGCGCAGGTCGCCCCGACATTGCCACCGCCAATAACGGTTACTTTGCTCCGAGCCATGAGATTTTTCTCCAATGGGGTAGTTTATAATAATGGCGTAGAGGATAGCAGGAAATGTGAGAAATTTCACGCATGATGTTAAGGAATTCGTGTAGTGGCGCGGCATGAATATTCACGCCGCGCCAGAAGGACAATTCTAGCCAATTGGACCCGCCGCGATAATTTCCGGCGCAGCCTGAGCCGCATATTTCTCGAAATTCTTGATGAACTTCGCTGCCAGTTCGCGGGCTTTCGCGTCATAAGCCGTCGGGTCGCACCACGTATTGCGCGGGTTCAGAATTTCGGCAGGCACGTTCGGCACCTGTTCGGGGATATGCAGACCAAAGATCGGGTCTTTATGCGTCGGCACATCCCTGAGATCGCCGTTTAGCACCGCCGTCACTATCGCACGGGTATGCGCCAGTGACATCCGCTGACCGACGCCATACGCGCCGCCCGTCCAACCTGTATTGATGAGCCAGCAGTCCGCCTGATGTTTGTTCAGGTTTTCGCGCAGCAGATGGGCATACTCCGTCGGGTGCAGCGTCATGAACGGCGCCCCGAAGCAGGCGCTGAATGTCGCGCTCGGCTCGGTAACGCCGCGCTCCGTACCCGCGACTTTCGCCGTATAGCCGCTGATAAAGTGGTACATGGCTTGTTCAGGCGTTAATCGGGCGACCGGAGGCAGCACGCCAAACGCATCCGCCGTCAGGAAAATGACATTCTTCGGATGACCGGACACGCCGCTGAGATCGGCATTGGAAATGGTGGCGATGGAATAGGCTGCACGGGTATTTTCGGTGTATCGGTCATCGTCGAGATTCAGTTTGCGCGTCTCGCTGTCCAGTACCACGTTTTCCAGCACGGTTCCAAAGCGTCGAGTCTTCTCGAAAATTTCAGGCTCACCCTGCGAACTTAGCCGAATGACTTTGGCGTAGCAACCGCCTTCAAAATTGAAGATACCGCTGTCGCTCCAGCCATGCTCATCATCCCCGATCAGCGTGCGGTTCGGGTCGGCGCTCAGGGTCGTTTTACCCGTCCCTGAAAGTCCGAAAAAGAGTGCCGTGTCCTCCTTGTCTTTCCCGTAGTTAGCGGAGCAGTGCATGGAAAGGACACCCTGATGCGGCAGCAGATAATTCAGGATACTGAAGATTGATTTCTTCATCTCCCCCGCGTATTCCGTACCGCCGATCAGCACCATCCGTTTCGTAAAATTCAGGAGGATAAACGTCGGAGACAGGGTTTCGTCAATCTCAGGAGTCGCATGGAAAAATGGCGCGTCAATCACGGTAAACGCCGGCACATGATTCGCCTGTTCTTCCGGCGTAGAGTTAATCAGCATGGTCCGCACAAACAGGTTATGCCATGCGAACGTCGTCACGAAACGCACAGGCAGGCGATAACGCGGATCAGCGCCAGCAAAACTGTCCTGGACATACACGTCCTTCTGCTGGAAAAATGCCATCATCCGCTTGTGCAGTCGGTCAAATGCTTCCGGCGAGAACGTCTTGTTATTCGCCCACCAGACGGTATTTTCGGTTTCGGCGTCGCGCACAATGAATTTGTCGTTCGGGGATCGCCCGGTATGACTGCCTGTACGCACTACCAGCGGACCCAGATGCGCTACCTGCCCTTCGCGGTTTCGCAGGGAGTGTTCATAGAGCGCAGGCGTGGTCAGATTCCAGTAGACGTTGCCCAGATCGGAAAATCCATGATTTTCCAGACCATAACTGCTTTGGACGGACATAGTGTGAGCCTCCAGATATTGTGAAATAAATCACAATACCATTGTACGCCCACATTACTACAGGTCAAGTCATTTGAGTCTGGTTTCAGGCAGAATATACAAATGCAGTTAACTCATGCTACAGCGATCCACGTTCCTCAACGTGCTGCTGCAAATGGGGAATTTCCGTTAAGCCTACCAGGTGCGGCTTGCCTTGCTCGTCCACATCTATTGTGGTGATGGAGGTATTGTTGATCTTGACGTGAAAGTTTGGCTCATAATCATACAATTTCATCAGGTGAAGGCGGATCGGACCGCCGTGCATAATCAGTGCTGTTTCGCCTGTGTCAGGCAACGCCAGCAACTCCTGCCATAACGAATATACGCGCTGCTGCATGATACGGCGCGACTCGCCGCCCGGAATGACAAAGTCGTAATAATCGCTGTTCATAAGCGCGACCTCACGCGGATAACGCTCCTGCATTTCCTCATAGGTCAAGCCCTGAAAGACACCAAGGTGCATTTCCCGTAGGCGAGGGTCAAATATGACGGTTAGCCCCAGCGCGTCCGCAAGCGGTTGAGCGGTCTGCATGGCACGTTGCAGGTCACTGCTGAAAATCCGCGTAATCGGGCGCTTGCTCAGGTACACTGCCAACGCTTGTGCCTGTGAAATCCCTGTCTCGCCAAGCGGAATATCCAGCGCTCCCTGCCAGCGTCCTTCAACATTCCATGCCGTTTGTCCGTGCCGAATCAGATAAAATCGTTTCATGAATTGTCCTCATTTACTCACAGGTGTTGACGCCCTTCTGAACAGCGGGCAAAATTAAAGGATAACGGGTTTTAGCTGCCTTAGCGACTTAGGAGCGTGCCGGTGAACTATAACTTCAAAACGACCAGCAACCCGCTGTTGTTCGGTCTTTCCCTGCTTTCGATTCTGGGTCTGGTCATGATGATCGCTGCGCTGGCGGCGGGCGTGAATGCCAGCGAGACTACCGGCAACCTGCTGCTGTTCGTCTTTCTTGGCGGTCTGGTATTTCTGGTGTTGGGCATCGGCACATGGGTCGTCGTCGTGCAGCCATTTCGCCACTTTGATGACATCAACCAACCGCTTGATGATGGTCACGGACACAGCCATGAAACCGCGATTGTGCCGCATGAAGACCCTGAGCAGGCACTTGAACCGGGCGATCACAGTCATCACTGATTCAGCGCAATAAGGCGTGTTCCAGGACGCTGATACAGCCATGACCAAAACACCCATTCCAGAACGTTTGCCCATCAGCGACCTATTCACAGGCGCGATAGTGGAGCGTGACGGGAAATTTGCGCTTGCTGCCCCTTCTGGGGATTATGACGCAACGCTCTACGCTGGCGAGATGATCATTCGCTATGGCATTCGTTATCTGGGCAAGCCGCACGTCTCGGTCGTGCCGGGATTGGTTGTGATAGATTATGGCACGATGCTCAATGGCGAAGCGGCGTGGGAGTTTGTGACGCGAAAGAGCAACCTGTATCCCCGTGCGGAGGTGTTCGGCTTTCGCAATGATGGCAAGGATGAGATGATCGTCGTCAAAGCGCTTGATCTTGCGCTGCCACCTGCTGTACTCGTCTATGCAGACATCACTTCCACGCGCCCTCTCGCACAGACATCCGCGTTGATCATGCCAGAAACAGACTACATGAATTTAGCCAAACGGTTGAGAACTGCCCTGCCCCGCTTTGATAGCATAAATGACTGGTTAGCGATACCCGCATGAATGATCTTGATACGGTTTTTGATGACAATCTTCCCGAAGGACACCGATCTGGCGTGGTTGCTGTCGTTGGGCGTCCCAACGTCGGCAAGTCCACGCTGATTAACCGCCTGATCGGGCAGAAGATCGCCATTGTTAGCCCGAAACCGCAGACGACGCGGCGGCAGCAGTTGGGAATTTATACCAGCGATACAGCGCAAATCCTGTTTGTGGATACGCCCGGCTTACACGCCCCACAGCATAAACTTGGCGAATACATGGTCAAAAATGCCGAAGCTGCCTTCCGCGATGCCGACGCGATCCTGGTGCTAAATGACCTGTCGGACAAGCCGGACGCCGGCGATAAACACCTCGCCGATACCGTCGCCCGTCTGCGCGGCGAAACGCCGGTCTTTCTCGTATTGAACAAAATCGATCTGGTCGAGAAGGCATCCGAGCATGTGGCGCGTGTCGAAGCCTATAAAACCCTGACGCCACATGATGAACTGTTCACCATCAGCGCCCAGCTTGGTAATAACGTGGACGAACTGATGGCGGCGCTCATTGCACGAATGCCGGAAGGTCCGCGCTATTATCCGGCGGATCAGGTGAGCGAAGTGAATATGCGCTTCGTCGCGGCAGAGGTTGTGCGCGAAAAAGTCATGCTCAATACTGAAGAGGAAATCCCCTATTCGATTGCCGTTGAGGTGGACAGCTACAAGGAGCGCAGCGATCTGCTAACCTATATCAGTGCAGTGATTTACGTCGAACGCGATTCGCAGAAGGGCATTGTGATCGGCAAAGGCGGTGACAAGATCAAACAGATTGGCAGTGAAGCGCGTACTGAACTCGGCAGAATGCTTGGCACAAAAGTGTTTCTCGATTTGAACGTCAAGGTGGCGAAAAACTGGCGAAGCGACGAAGACCTGATGCGGCGCTTAGGCTACAAATTCAGGGAAGACAAATGATGATTTGTAACAATACCATTTACGGAGAATTACCATGAGGATTTTGAAAATTGTTTTGCTGGTGCTGCTGCTGATCGTCGTTGTGGTCGTGGTCGGCGGGTTCGTCGTCTACAACGATGTCACGCGGGGACCGCTGCCGCAGGATACGGGTACGCTGTCCGTGTCCGGTTTGCAGGCGGAAGTTGAAATCCTGCGCGATGAATACGGCATTCCGCACATCTATGCCAGCAACACGCACGATCTGAACTTCGCCCAGGGCTTCGTCCAGGCGCAGGATCGCTGGTGGCAGATGGAATTTGCCCGTCACATCGGGCATGGCAGGATCGAGGAACTGACCGGCTACAGCGATGCCGTGATTGGTTCGGACGTGTTTATCCGCACCGCCGGCTGGACGGAAGCCGCTGAACGCGATCTGGCGGTTCTCGATGAAGAAACCATCGCCGCATTGCAGGCATTTTCCGATGGCGTCAACGCCTATATCAGCAGCCGCAGCCCGAACCAGCTTGCGCTTGAATATCGCCTGCTTGGTCTGACGGGGGTAGATATTGTCGTCGAACCGTGGACGCCGGTTGACTCGCTCGTGTGGGGCAAGGTCATGGCGTGGAATTTGACCGATACCTATGATCGGGAGCTAACCCGTGCGTCTCTCTTGGAGACACTCGGTGAGGACATGGCAAACGACTATACCCCGCCCTGGCCCTACGGCGGCGATAAACCAACCATACTTGCCGACTCTGACCTGCCGATCACCGAAGCCAGCGCGGGCAGCACAACTTTCAATCTTTCCGCGCAGGACACCGCTTCGCTTGAGGCAGCGGGGAGCATTACAGGCGAACTCGCCTACATTGGCGCGAGCAGCGCTGCAAATAATCCGTCCGTCGGCAGCAACAACTGGGTATCCACCGGCAGCATGACAGAAAGCGGAATGCCGCTGCTGGCGAACGATCCCCATCTCGGTATTCAAATGCCATCCATCTGGTATGAAATCGGTTTGCACTGCCTGCCCGTGACCGACGAATGCCCGTATGATGTGCGTGGTTTTGCCATGCCCGCCGCGCCGGGCGTCATCATCGGACATAACGCCGAAATTGCCTGGGGACAGACCAACGTGGGCGCGGATGTCCAGGACCTGTACGCCATCACCGTCAACCCTGATAACCCGCTGCAATACGAGTGGAACGGCGAGTGGCGCGATATGACCGTGCGCGACGAGACGATCAATTTCGGCGATGGTGTTCCCTCGATCACTATTCAGGTGCGTGAGACACATCTCGGACCCATCATTAATGACAATCGGCTCGATCCTGAGACAAACCTGCCGATGGGATTCAACAATGAAGACCCGTTGGCGCTGCGCTGGACAGGTTACGAACCATCCGCGCTATTTCAATCCATTATGATGCTCAACCGAGCGTCCAACTGGGAAGAATTTCGTGAAGCGCTCACATACTGGACAGTCCCCTCGCAGAACTTCGTCTACGCGGATGTAGCGGGCAATATCGGCTATCAGACGCCGGGCTTGATCCCGATTCGTCCGACAGGTGTTGACGGCATTACGCCAACCACAGGCTCCAGTGACGACATTGAGTGGCAGGGCTTTATCCCGTTTGAGAATTTGCCGCGCATTTTCAACCCGGAACGCGATTATATCGCCACCGCCAATCAAGCGGTTGTACCGATGGAATATTATGACCAGCTTGCGGAAACACTCGGCGCGGATGCCAACTACCTGATGAGTTATGACTGGTCATATGGCTATCGCGGTCAACGGATTAACCAGTTGATGAATGAACTCGCACCGCTGAGTGTGGATGATTATCAGGCGATTCACGGCGACAACTTCGACATCAACGCGCAGGAGATGTTCCCGTTCGTCATCGGGCTGGATTACAACGACGAAACGCTCAACGGCGCTCGTGACTGGCTTGCGTTCTGGGATTTCCATTCCAACAAAGACAACGCGCAAACGGTGCTATGGAATTACTTCGCCGCGCACCTGCTTGATAACGTCTTCACCGATCAGCTTCCCGAAGATATTCAGGCAAGCAGCCACAATCTCTACTCCATTGCCCAGATGATGAATGAGCCGGACAATGCGTGGTGGGATGACGCGAATACCGCCGATGTGGTCGAAACCCGCGACGACATTATCCGCCAGTCATTCAGCGACGGCTACGCCCAGGCGATTGCCGAACTCGGCGCGGATCGTGAAGCATGGAAGTGGGGAGATGCACACGGCGCGGTCTTCGTCAGCAATCCGCTCGGTTTAAGCGGCATTGATGTGGTCGAGAGCCTCGTCAACCGGGGCCCGCAGCCAACGGGCGGCGGCAACGAAATCGTCAACGCGACCGGTTGGAGCCTGATGGACGGCTTGAACGGCGATTTCACGCTCGGCAGCCTGCCGTCCATGCGGATGATCGTGGACATGGCAAACCTCGATAACAGCCAGACGATCATCACGACGGGGCAAAGCGGACACCCGTTCAGCCCACATTATGATGATCAGATCGAGCAGTGGGCAAATATCGAATATCACCCGATGCTGTTCAGCCGCGAGGCAGTGGAGCGCGGCACGGCACAGCGATTACTGCTTGTGCCAGCGGATTCATAAAGAAAACGGGGCGAACCGCAAATGGTTCGCCCCGTTCATTTTGATATCTAGCCACGAATCGAGATTGAGGATTATTCTTCCTCTTCCTCGTCAGTCTTGCCCTTCTTCATGACTTCGGGTTCGCTCGCCGTCACTTCGTCGGTCACTTCCACGATTTCTTCCTGAACCGTCACACGGACGATCATATCGTCGGCATCGCTCAGAATGGCAACCTTGCTGCTCAGCTTGAGGTCACGAACGTGAATTGAGTCGTTGACCGCCTTCAGGGATGAAAGGTCAACCTCAACGCGATCAATCAGATCGGCGGGAAGCGCTTCAACTTCGATGGTCTGAATACCATTGAGCAGCACACCGAGATTGGCTTTCACCGCAGGCGCTTCCCCAACATACTGCACGGGAACTGAGGTCGTGATTTTCGTGGTCGCATCTACCGCCAGAAAATCCACATGCAGGATGTCGCCCTTGATCACGTCACGCTGAACCGAACGGGCGATCACCATCTGCGGTTTCTTGCCGTCAATATTCAGGTTGATGATGTGCGTACCACCCGCTTTCATCAACGCTACTTGCAATGCACGATACGGGATTTGCAGATTGAACGGCTCGGTCTTTGCGCCGTAGACGACGACAGGCACGAAACCTGAACGGCGCAACGCACCCACTTTCTTGCCGACGACGGCGCGGGGCTGCGCGTCCAGCGAATATGATTCAGCCATAAGAATTCTCCATCAAACAGCGAACGGCGCAGCGCCGTAAGCGATCAAAACATCATGTCGAAAAGTTCGAGAATTGTAGGGCGCGTGTCGCAGCACCGTCAATGCTGAAATTACGACAAGAGAAACGCCTGATCACCAGCGCAATCAGGCGTTACAAGCGGGTGATGGGATTCGAACCCACGACATTTTGCTTGGGAAGCAAACACTCTACCAACTGAGTTACGCCCGCATATTACAGGCGATTATAGGCGCAATCAGCGCGGATTGTCAAGGCAAAACGACACCTTCAACCGCGAAATGGCGACTACTTGTGGATATAGGGACGCTAACAATTTATCCAGAACCAATCATGATATAATCGCGTGGTCGGCAGGAGAAAACGGGTTTGAACGGCGGATTGGCGAAGCATTGGCGGGTGCTGCTTATTGGCGCAATAGTTAGCCTGGCAGCGATTTATTTTGTCGTCAAACAGATCAATATCAACCAACTGGCACGGGCGCTGAGTGAGGCGAACTATCTGTACGCCCTGCCTGCCGCCGGGCTAATTGTGTTGGGTCTGGCAGCGCGTTCGGTGCGCTGGCGCATCCTGCTGGATCGCAAATTGTCGCTCTGGCGCTCCTTCAATATCATCAACGTGACGTATCTGGTCAATGGTTTACTGCCTTTCCGCGTTGGCGAACTGGCGCGGGCGTATCTCGCCAATCGGAATGAGCCGCCGATCCCGATTTTTACATCCTTCAGCACGATCATTGTTGAACGCCTGCTCGATACGCTGGCTGTACTGATTATCATGGCGCTGGCGGTTACGGCTGCTCCCCTGCCGGCGGAACTGAGGGCGGCAGCGGCGCTGTTTACGCCGTTGGTGCTGATCGGTTTTGCCGTGCTGATCGTTCTGGCGATAAACCCTGCTCGTTCGATGCGAATCATTGAGCGCTTCGCACCAAAGACGCTGAATACCCGCTGGAATATCGTCAGTTGGTTCGGACATTTTCTCGACGGCTTGAAACCGCTGACGCAGATTCGCCCGCTGATAGCCGTCATTCTATGGACAGCGATAAGCTGGTCATTTTCGCTCGCCTCTGGTTATGTGCTGATGATCGCGTTTTTCGGCGCGGGTAACTGGGCAGCGACCTGCCTGTTCACCGCTGCCGCGTCTTTTGCCGTCGCCGTTCCCGCTGTGCCGGGCAACGTTGGCACGTATGAAGCGGCGATCATCGTCTCATTACAGGCGCTCAATATCGGCGGGATCAACAGCACCGCGGGCGTTTATGAAAATGCTGTCGCCTTTGCCATCGTCGTACATGGGTTAAATCTCGCGGTTGTCGCTGTTCTCGGTGTCTTTGGCTTCATTCAGGAAGGTGTCACGCTGGAGCAGCTTTCGCAAGGCACACGCAGCCTGCAAGAACGTCAGGACAATATTGCAGGGGAACAGGTCTCATAAGGGTTACATTGATGGATAACAGCACACCCGAACGCAAACTCAAGATTCTGATTTGCCTGCTCTATTACTTCCCACACCGCACCGGTTTGACGATCCATGTCCAGCGCGTCGCCGAAGAACTGGTGCGGCGTGGTCATGAAGTGACTGTACTCACAGCGCGTTATCGCCATGACTTACCCCGTGACGATTCCCACATGCACGAGGGCGTCCGCATCGTCCGTTTATGGGCGCCGATCCGCCTGAGTCGCGGTATGATCATGCCCGCCTATCCGTATGCCGCCTTCAAACTGATGCAGGAACATGACGTGGTGAGTATTCACACGCCTATGCTCGAAACCGCGTTGATCGCCATGATCTCGAAACTCACAGGCTGCAAGCTGGTCATCACGCATCACGGCGACCTTGTACTGCCAAAAGGCTTCGCCAACACGCTCATCCGCGAAACGATGTTCCAGATGTATAAGTTCGCAGCGCGGCGAGCCTCGCGCATTATCGCCTACAGTGACGACTATGCGAAGAACTCCTATTACTTGCAACCCTTTCTCGATAAAACTACTGTAAACTATCCGCCGATTCAGATGCCCCTGCCCAACCCGCAGCACGTTGAGGAACTGCGCTCAGAATGGTCGAAAGACGGCGCTCCTGTGATCGGTTTTGCCGGGCGCTTTGTCCAGGAAAAACGCCCTGATCTCGCCATTCGCGCTCTGGAAATCGTCAACCAACGCTACCCGAATGCACGGCTGGTTTTTGCGGGCGAGTATGACATCAAATACGAGGATACATGGGAACGCCATCAGGATTTGGTGGCGAAATACCGCGATCAGCTCATCTTTCTCGGTCTGATGGAAGACCCACAGGATATGGCGGATTTTTACGCGGCATGTGATGTGCTGGCGCTCACCAGCGATACCGAGTGTTTCGCGCTCGTTCAGGTCGAGGCAATGCTCTCCGGTACGCCCGTCGTCATGACCGATACTCCCGGTGGACGTGTGCCAGTACAGGTTTCCGGCATGGGCAAAATCGCCAGAATGGGCGACTGGCGTTCGATTGGCGAAGCGCTTGTAGACGTGATCGATCACCCGGAAACATTCCGCAAATCCCGCGCCTTCATTGAGCAGGTCTTTTCATTCAAGGAGACGGTAGACCGTTATGAGCAGTTCTTCTACGCTTATGCCCGCAGCAGCTAAGGCGCGTAACGGCGGCGTTTCGCCGGAGACTATCGCGCACATGACGCGCAATGAAGCGGACATGGCGTTCAAGAAGCGCGTCCAGACGATTTTTGAATGGGTCGCGCCGACGGATGAAATGGTCATTCTCGACATCCCGTGCGGGCGCGGTTTCTACCTGAATATGTTCCGCTATGTCAGCAATTGCACACTTATCGGCGCGGAACTTGACTGGGATGTCATCCTCAAAGCGCAGCGGAATACGCGAGAGCAGTCAGATATCGCGTTACACAATGCCAATATCTACACCCTGCCCTATCCCGATAACACATTTGATGCGGTGATCCTGTCCGAAATTCTGGAGCATGTGGATGATGATGTCGCGGCACTCACAGAAGTTCGCCGCGTCCTCAAGCCGGGCGGCGTCGCGGCGATCACCGTGCCGAATGCGGATTATCCGTTTCTTTGGGACCCCATCAACCGAACGCTCGAATCACTGTTTCGGACGCATATCCAACACGGCATGTTCGCCGGTATCTGGGCGAATCACGTCCGTTTGTACTGGCGTGACGATTTGCGAAATGCCGCGATGAGTGCTGGGTTTACTGTCGAGGAAGAACGATCATTTACCCATGCGTGTTTTCCGTTCATTCACAACATCGTCTATGGCGTCGGCAAGCCGCTGCTGGAAAGCGGGCTGCTGCCTGAAGAGATGGCGAACGCCGCTGATCGAACAACATTTGACAAAAATGATGGCAGCCTGCTCAACCCGATCAATCTCGGCATCAAAGTCCTGAATTACTTTGATCGTCCTAACCAGATCAATGAACCGCCCTCTCTTTCAACGGTTAATCTCGCGCTGAAAGCCCGTAAACCGGAGTAATATCACACATGGATCAACCGTTGAACCAGCCAGAGAGTGAACCGACTCAACCCGCTGAGAACGAATCTGAAACCACGCCTACAACGGATGAGGGAACGCCCGAACAGCAGTCGCCAGCCCTTGACGCGACGCCGCTGATCGATGAGTCATCCGTTGAGTCCGCGCCCGTCGCTGATGATCCGGGCATCTCAACAACTGACCAATTTGAACCAGACGATCTCGACATCTCCACAACAGATCAAATTGAATCGGACGATCTCGACATCTCCACAGCAGAACAAATTGAATCGGACGACCTCGACATCTCCACAACAGATCAAATTGAATCGGACGATCTCGACATCTCCACCAGTGATACCGTTGAAGCCGACGAGCTGATACTTGAAGCAACAACGCTTCCTGACGAATCACCGCTTGATACCCTTGAAGAAGTCTCGTTAGTGCCTCGTGTATCTCCCGTCAGCGACTCCCCTCTCCCAGAGGGAGAGGGCCTGGGGGTGAGGGCTGAATCTGGAAACCCTGTAACCGACCCGGAAAATGTTGGGGTGAGGGCAATCCCGACTGTCCCCTTTGAAGACCTGACGATTGCCGAAGCACTATCCAGCTTCTGGCGTTCACCGTTCAAGAAGCTGGGTGCAATCTGGGCGGTTGCCCGCGAACCGAAAGAAGCGCCGGCGAAACCTGCCCTCGCCTACGCAGGCGTAGCAGGCAGCGCGGCAGGATCACGCTCACGGGTGGTGCCGCGCCGTGTTGTCGTCCCGCGCAGCGCGACAGTACCGCCGTCCGATGTGATTCTGGAAGCAGAACCCCGCGCAGCACGCGGCTTGGAAATCATGCAGTTGGTCATTCGCCTGATCGCCTTCGCCTTCGCGTGGGGCGGCAGTGTGATCATGGTGACAAGTGCGACGCGCTCGGAAGAAGATGGTTTGAACGCGGGCATCTGGTTGCTGTTTATCGGCTTTGGTATCTGGCTGTTTTCGGAAGTGCTGGAAATTGCCGCCTTTCCCGCTGAAGGTGGGCGGCGCTTATTCCGTCCCGTGCTGATTCCCCCATCAACGGAAGCAACTGCCCGCCTCGATATGCTGGCTATCCTTGAGCGCGGTGTACTTCTTGCTGGGGCGTTTGCGCTGGCGGCGGTGAGTGTTACCTCAAATACGAATAATGATTTCACGACGGGCGGTATGCTGGCGTGGGTTGGCAGCATCATCCTGATCGTCTGGGCGCTTGCGCCGCTGGACTGGTCGCCGCTGGTATGGCTTGGGGATGTTGCCAAAAGCCTGCGCCCTCGCTTTAGCTGGTCAACGGTCATCCTGATCGGTCTGATGATCTTCGCCGCCTACTTTCGGCTGACCGATCTCAGCCTCGCACCGCGTGAAATGACCAGCGATCATGTGGAAATGCTGATTGACACCGGGCGCGTCCTCAGCGGTGAAAGTGATGTGTTTTTTGCCGGCAACGGCGGGCGCGAAGCGGCGCAGTTCTACGCGCTTGCGCTGTTTTCACAGTTACCTGGTCAAGGCGTGAATTTTGATACGCTGAAACTACTCAACATTATCGAAGGTATCCTGACGATTCCACTCATCTACTTCATGGCGCGGGAAGTGATCGGGCGCGAGGAAAAGACGCTGGCAACGCTGGTCGGTCTGGCAGCCGCCGCGCTGGTCACGGTGAGCTACTGGCATGAAGTGATTTCGCGGCTGGGCGAGCGCATCGTCCTCATGCCGCTGTTCACAGCGTTGTTCATTTATTATTTCACGCGGGCGCTGCGTTACCGCCGCCGCATGGATTTTCTGTATACAGGCTTGGCGCTCGGCTTCGGCTTGTACACCTATCAGGCATTTCGCATGATCCCGCTGGCAGTGCTGGCAGGCGGTATCATCGCGCTGCTGTTCAATCTGCGAAACGGCAAAGCGCTGCGCGAACTGGTCTTCAGCGTTGCCGCACTGGGGATCGTCGCGTTCGTCATCTATTTGCCTCTGTTCAATTATTCGCTGCAATACCCTGATGATTACTGGCGACGCACCAGCGGGCGCTTGTTTGGCGACGAAATCACACAGACAACCGATGACGCGGGCAATCTGGTAGCGCGGCAGGCGACCATAGAGGAACGGTTGACCGCTTTTGGGCAAAACGTACCTGCGCTGCTCTCCAACATTCGCAATGCCGTCCTCATGTACAACTGGAAAGGCGATGTCGCGTGGTTCAATAATGCGCCGAACGACCCCGCGTTTGACCCGATCAGCGGCGGGCTGCTCGTCGTTGGTGTGGCGGCGTGGATCGGGCGAATGGTGCGACGCAAAGACCCGATGACATGGCTGCTGCCGATCTTCTTCCTGATCATGCTCATGCCGTCCGCGCTTTCGATTGCCTATCCGATTGAGAACCCCAGCGCCACACGCATGAGTGGTACGCTGCCGATTGTGTACCTGGTGACGGGGCTTTCGCTGGCACTGCTGGCGCGAGGAATCGCTCGATCCATCGGCGGGAAAGTGGGTATCGCCGCCGCAGGAATCGCCTCTCTTATACTGGTACTCGGCAGCTACGCCAATAATCAATATCGCTATTTCGTCAGCTACGCGAATAATTACGTCCTCAGTGTGCCGCCTTACAGCGACATCGGCGCGGTGCTGCGCGATTTCGCCGAAAATCGCGGCGGCTATGGCAATGCCTTTATCATTAACTTTCCTTACTGGTGGGATCATCGGGCGATTGGTTTGGAAGCCGGGCGTAATGATTATCCGAACGGCGTCCCCGCGCTGGATCAGCTTATCCCGTATATGCAGACCAACGTAACGCGGGCTGATCAGTACCGCCTTGATCCCAACCACGATCTAGCATTTTTCTACTCGCCGCTGGATCAGGCGACACAGGAATGGCTGCAACGCGCTTTCCCGCAAGGGTCTTGGCTGGAAATGACGACCTATCAGCCGGAGGATACCTACCGCCTGTATACCGTTCCTGCGCTTGGTGAGGCAGGGTTGACCGAATTTTTCGCACAGATGACCGCTTCGCAAGGATAAGCGGGCATTATGTTTAACACCAGATTTGAGGAAAACGGCTGGCGGGGGTGTATCACCACAGTTAAGGTCTTTTTGAACCTGCCACAAGCCATAAATTTTTCGCCATTAGGTTCATGATATGCAGAATGTTGGTACTTTAGAAACCTCGCAGCGCGAAACGCCTACTGTTCGTGCTGAACGCCGCAGTATATCCAGAGCAAATTTGCTGGTTGGCTTCCTACTCGTCGTGACGATGTTCGTCGGCGGGTACTTTCGCTTTGTCGGTCTGAACTGGGATGACTTTACCCATCTACACCCTGATGAGCGCTTTCTGACGGATGTGTCGCAGGGATTAGGCGGACGGCTGGCACCAAGCGACGGCAGCAGCGACGACTATACGCCTGAAACACAAATCCAGACGTGTGTGGAGCGCTACCCTTCAACTGGCGGCGTAGGCGGTTTCTTCGATGCGCTGTGTTCGACCTGGAATCCACACAACGCCAATCCCGGTCACGGCATGTATGTCTACGGGACGCTGCCATTATTCATGACGCGGGCGACGGCGGATATTGTCGTGCCGCTGTCCGAATGGTGGGCGCATAACATCAGCAGCCGCTTTGACCCGACGTTGAGCGATTACAGCGGCTACCAGTGGCTCACGTATGATGGTATCCATCTGATCTGGCGCTATCTGTCGGCGTTGGGCGAGATGGCTGTCATCATCGTTGTCTTCTGCATCGGCTTACGACTGCATAGCAAATGGGTCGGCTTGGTCGGCGCATGGCTGTATGCCTGCACCGTGTTTTCGATCCAGTTGAGCCATTTTGCCACCACCGACGCGCTCAGCAACTTATTCTGTGCGGTGTCCATCCTGTTCGCTGTCTGCGTCCAGCGACAGGGCAGGCTGCGCGATTACGTCTTTTTCGGCATGGCGTTCGGCGCGGCACTTGCCAGCCGAATCAATTTACTGCCTCTCGTTGGCTTGATCATGCTGGCGGCAATATTACGCACCATGCCGGCGTTTGACCGCCATACCGTCGGCGGTGAGCGTGAACGACTGATCGTCAAACATCTCCTTGGCCTGGTTCTGGCGGGGCTGGCGACGCTGATCGTCTTCCGCCTGACCAACCCGTACACTTTCAATGGACCCGGCATTCTCGGCTTATCGCTCAATCCGCGCTGGCTTCAGGACATCGCCACCGCGCAAAGCCTCGTCAGCGGGGCGATTGACTCGCCGCCGAACTTTCAGTGGGTCGCCCGAACGCCATACCTGTTTCCATGGTGGAACATGGTCATGTGGGGTATGGGCTTGCCACTAGGGCTGGCAGCATGGGGCAGCTTCATCTGGGCGATCTACCGGCTGGTAACAGGTAAACAGGGCGCGACGCTCAATATCCTGCTGATCGCGTGGGTGACGGTGTATTTCGGCTATATGGGGCGCAACTGGGTCACGACCATGCGCTACTTCATCCCGATCTATCCGGCGCTGGTCACGTTAGCCGCGTGGGGCATTGTCCAATGCCTGCAATCCGCCCGCGAACAAGCCGCTGCGCTCGGCAAACGCCGTTTCACGCCGCGAAAAGCCCTCGCCTGGGGGCTGATCATCCTCGTCACCGGCTTTACCTTCCTCTGGGCGGCGATGTTCACCAATATTTACCGTAACCAGTTGACCCGTGTACAGGCGAGTAACTGGGTATGGGAAAACGTCCCATCTGACTTTGCCATGAGCATCGAAACGCCAGACGGACAGGGTGACGCGCTTGTCAGCATGAACAACGGCATGTTCCAGACCCGCGCCGTGCCGCTGATCAACATCGGTGTGATGAACCGAGCCAGCAGCAATAATGATCTGGTCAATAAAGTTACGCGCTATGATGACAGCTATCCCACGTCGTCAGATGAGTTTGTCGCTCCTGCCAGCGGGATCATCCGTTCAGTCCATGCGCCGCATCTCGGCGACCCGAATGATGATCCTGAAAATGAAGTCTTCCAGATAACGATTACCGACGCGGAAACGGGTGAAGTCATCGCCTCGGCAAGGGTAGATCAAAACCTGACGCGGGAAACCAGTATTGTTGGCGATCCGCTGGATATTCCGCTGGATGCGCCGTTCGAGGTAGAAGCGGGGCGGCGTTATCGTTTCAACGTCGAGGCGATCAGCGGAATGCCGTTCATCAGCGGCGGCGCGATTATCGCCAATGAAGGCGCGTGGGATGACGGTCTGCCGTATAAGGTCTGCACGCTGCCGTTAGGGATTACCCTGGCGGACAGCCCACCGTCTGGCTTGATCAATGACGGGCGCGGCTGTATGGGGCGCGATCCGTGGTGGGGATTAGTCACCAGCTATGAACAGAATATCGTCTACGAAGATGATGCCAATAAGCTGCAATGGCTGATTGACTCGCTCGATCAAAGCGATTACCTGACGATCAGCAGCAACCGATTCTACGACACGCTCAACCGTAATGATCTGCGTTTTCCGCTGTCCAATGTTTATTATGACGCGCTGTTCAGCGGCGAACTTGGGTTTGATCTCGTCGCCACGTTTCAGGAAACGTATGAACTGGGTCCGCTGCGGGTGAGTGACCAGTACCTGCCGACATACTTTGGTTACAACGGCGGCGATCTGCTCAATGAATACGAGTCAGAAGAAGCGTTCAGCGTTTACGATCATCCCGTCGTCTTCATCTTCCGCCGTTCCGAAAATTACGACTCACAGCGGGTACGGGATATTCTCAGCGCCGTCCCTCTGACCCGTGTCTATGATGCGCCCGTTTATAACCAGTGTACTGAAGACCCTGACCTGTATTTCTGCACAACACAGTTAGTCGGCGTGCATACGCTCAGTTCAGAACAGGCGGATGCCGCCCCGACCGCACTGCAATTCACCCAACAGGCGTGGGATACGCAAACCAGCGGCGGCACATGGTCAGATCGATTCGATGTCAACAGCATCGTCAACACCAATCCCATTGTTGGCGTCGCCGCGTGGTATGGGGTGATGTTCCTGTTCGGTCTGGCGGCTTTCCCGCTGCTATTCTGCTTCTTTCCACGCCTGGCGGATCGCGGCTATGCCGCCGCCAAGATCGCGGGCATCTTTCTGGTCGCATGGGTCACTTGGTATCTCGCCAGCCTGCGAATCCCCGTCTGGTCGCAAACCGGAATCATCGTTGCACTGATCGCGCTCGCCGCCCTAAGTATTTTGACAGTCTGGAAACAGCGCGGCGAATTCGGTAAATGGATTCGCCTGTACTGGAAGCGCCTCGTGGTCATTGAACTCATCACGCTGGCATTTTTCCTGATTATGCTTGGCGTCCGCCTGACGAACCCCGATCTGTGGCACGACTCGTTCGGCGGCGAAAAACCAATGGATTTTGCCTACTTCAACGGCGTTCTCCGCAGCACGATCTTCCCGCCCGTTGATCCGTGGTACGCCGGCGGCTTCATCAACTATTACTACTTCGGCTTCGTCATCATCGGTACGCCTGTATTGCTACTCAAGATGACCCCTGACTTTGCTTACAACCTGATCCTGCCGATGCTGTTTTGCATGACCGCGATTGGCGCGTTCTCAGTTGCCTTCAGCATTGGGGACGTGCTGGGTGAGCGCAAACCCGACGGCAAAGCGCGGCGGCTTGGCAATCGCTGGGTAGCGGGTATTGCCGCTGCGATCATGTGCGTCGTTCTGGGTAATCTGGATACGCCCCGCGTAGCCCTCAATGGTCTGGCACAGGCGGGCGGCTACACCCAGTCGCAAGGTTTTGAACAGTGGCTGCTCAATGACTATACGGCGCAAAACGGCGATATTCCCGACGATGCAACGCTCATCAGCCTGATGGAACGCGCCGATCAGAACAACATCGGCGATAGAATCCGCTACGAACTGAATGTGCTGAATCGCCAGATCACCAGTATCGTGGGCGGCATTAACCGCCTGCGCGAGGGCGGCGAGGTCTATGTCAGCCCGGATCGCTGGTTCTGGGGTCCCAGCCGAATCTACTCCGAAACGCCCGGCGTAGAAGGCTCCGCGATCACCGAAATGCCCGCCTTCACCTTCATCTATGCCGATATGCACGCGCACATGATCTCCATGCCGATGCAGCTTCTCATCCTCGCCTTTCTGCTGAATGAGATTCTCGTTGCAGGCAGGGACCCGCGCCGCCGCTGGGTGCAGTTCGCGGCACTCGCGTTCGGCGCGATCCTCGTCGGGATGCTGCGGGCAACGAATACGTGGGACTGGATCACGTATATGCTGCTCGGCACACTTGGCTTAGGCTATGCGTGGTGGCTGAAATGGCGCACGATCTCGCGCTGGTCACTGCTGGATATGGTCGCCCGCGTTGGCGGGTTTGTCCTCATTACTTTTGTTGCCGTGCTGCCGTTCACAACCTGGTTTGCCAGCGGCTATAACAGCATTCGCCTGTGGACGGATGGCAAAACGCCGCTGTGGGCATATTTCGATGTCCATGGGCTATTCCTGTTTCTGATCATCTCGCTGCTGGCGTGGGAAACCGGGCGCTGGCTGCACAGCGTTACCGTCAAAACCTTACGCGGAACATGGGCGCTGCTCCTGGCGGGCGTCGTCGTCGCCCTGCTGATGCTCGGTGCGGCGATTTTCCTCTCGATGAAAGAGTATCAGGTCACGTTGATCGCTCTGCCGCTGATTGTTTGGACGGCGGTGCTATTTTTCCGCCAGAAACAGCAGCGGGCGATGCAATTTGTCCTCGCCCTGATTGGCTTGGGCTTGGGGCTGACGCTTGGCGTCGAATACATCGTCCTTGATGGCGACATCGGACGGCAGAATACCGTCTTCAAGTTCTATATTCAGGTCTGGCTGATGTTCAGCGTGGTCGGCGGTGTCGCGCTGGCGTGTCTGTGGCGGGCATCCGAGCGCTGGCGCGGGGGTTTACGCTATGCCTGGACGGGTGTCCTCGTCTTGCTTCTCGCCGTCGCTGCCCTGTTCCCAGTTAAAGCCACGCAAGGGAAAGCCGTTTACCGCATGGAGCCGCCCGCTGGCGAAGACGGCACCCGCCCGCCAATCGCGCTCACGCTCAACGGCATGGACTTCATGCGTTATGCCACGCGCTGGGAAGGCGACGCCGATGTGCTTGCCAGCGACCCGGATCGTGCGCCCTTCCCTCTGGCAGGCGATTATGAGATGATCCACTGGCTGCAGGATAATGTTCAGGGAACACCGATCATCATCGAGGGACTGGGGGACGATACCCAATATCGCTGGAACGGGCGTATCTCGATTTATACCGGTCTACCCGCCGTCGTCGGCTGGAATTTCCATCAGCGCCAGCAGCGCACGCTCGACCCAATGGGGCGACTGGTGGAATTTCGCAATGCCAATGTCAACGGCTTTTATGAAACAACGAGTATCCCGCTGGCATGGGCAATTTTGCAGCGCTACAACGTAGAATATGTCATCGTCGGCGCTTATGAACGCGCATATTACAGTGATGCAGGTCTGGCAAAATTTGATCAGATGGTTGATCTTGGAATGCTCACCGTCGTCTTTGAAAGCGGCGATTCGGTGATTTATCAGGTCAATCAGGACGCGCAGTTAATGGAAGTGGGTTGATGATTTTCGACTGGCTTGCCCGCGAAGGCGGGATCGTCCTCAGTTGGTGGCTGCTCGTGACAATAGCGGGTTTAGCTGCCCTGCCCCTGTGTATGCGTTTGCTCGGCGGCTTACCAGATAAGGGCTATACGCTGGCACGGGCGGCTGGCGTATTGCTTGTCGCCTTCATTTACTGGCTGCTGGCGATACTTGGCTTTCTGCGAAACAGCACAGGAGGCATGTTACTCGCATGGGCTATCGTGCTGATCATTGCGCTGATCGCCTTCTGGCGCGGCGACAAAATAGATTTACGCGCCTGGTGGCGTGAGAATCGCGGCGTCATAATCGTTGGCGAACTGCTGTTTATTGGTTTGCTTTTCGGCTGGGCATTGTTTCGGGCGCACCAGAACGGCTTGGTCGCCACTGAAAAGCCGATGGAACTGGCATTCATCAGTTCGACGATGCGGAGCGAAGCCTTTCCGCCGAATGACCCGTGGATGGCGGGCTATTCGATCAGCTACTACTATCTCGGCTACGTGATTGCTGCCATGCTGGGAATGCTCAGCGGCATCACCAGTACCATTACATTCAACATGCTGGTCGCCTTTTTATTTGCCCTCACCGGACTAACGGCGTTTGGCGTCGTTTACAACATGGCGCGGGCGGCGCGGCGCGAAGGTTCACCTGTCCGTTCCCTCCTGACCGGCTTACTTGGCGCGGTATTCGTCATTTTGCTCAGTAATTATCAACTGCCGCTGATCGAACTCCCCTATCAAACGGGAATTGCATCGCCGGAATATTTGACGGCGATGGACGCGGAGGAACGATTGGAACCGCGCCCGGCAGCCGCGAATGAACTCAACCAGTGGGATTACTGGTGGTTCTTTCGCGCCGCTCGCGTCCTCAATGATCGCAATCTGGACGGCACTCGTACAGAAGTGATTGACGAGTTTCCGCAGTTCAGCTTTTTGCTGGCGGATAATCACCCGCACGTGTTGGCGCTGCCGTTTGCCATCCTCGCGCTTGGCTTATCGCTCAATGTCGTGCTGACGAAGCGGCGATCCACGCGCAGTGAAGTCGTCTTTTATGCCGTCTGCCTCGGCGGGCTGGTCTTCCTGAATACGTGGGATGGACCGATCTATATGGCGGTACTGGTCGGCGCGGATGGAGTCCGCCGCTTGATCACGAATGGCAGCGGGCGGCTCAGCCTGCGCGATCTCGGTAGCATGGCGCTGCTCGGCTTGGCGCTGGTCGGGCTTGCCGTCGTCTTCTATTTTCCGTTCCTTGCCTCGTTCCGTTCGCAGTTAGGCGGCATTCTTCCCAATCTCGTCTATCCAACGCGGATTCAGCAGTTCTTTACCGCGTTCGCGCCGTTGATCATCCTCAACGCCTTCTTCCTTGCCGCTGAAGCGTGGCGGGCGGGTAAGCGCATGAACTGGCGCTTCGGCTTTGAAACCGCTTTGATTGTGCTGTGGCTGCTTATTATGGCAATGCTGCTGATGGCGATCATTGGCTGGTTCATCCCCGATTTGCGAAATTCTGTACTTGGCTTCATCGAGCAAAGCGGCGGCTGGAGCGAAGTCCTTCCCGATTTGCTCGAAAAACGGCTGACCCATATCTTCACGGCGCTTTTGCTGGTCCTGGGGCTGGCATTCGTCGTCGGGCGGCTGTTCCCTCGCATCCTTCGCCCGGACGCCGACGCAACCGATGAGGAACGGCAGGTGGTCACGTATACACCGTCCACCGGGTTTGCCCTGCTGTTGATCGGCATGGGCATATTGCTCACGCTCATTCCCGAATTTGTCTACCTGCGCGACAACTTCGGAACGCGCATGAATACCGTATTCAAGTTCTACTATCAAGCGTGGGCAATGTGGAGTATCGCCGCCGCCTATGGAATGCACGCCATTTTCAGCGTCGTAGAGGATCGCCCGCTTGCACCCGCCTTCAAAGCGGTCTTCGGCGGCGTTGCCGCGTTGACCATCGGCTTGGGCTTGCTCTATCCGATTCTTGGCGTGAACTATCGCACCACGATTGAGACGGGTCGCGCTAGTGCGCTCACACTTGAGCCGCTTACGCTGGATGGCGGTTACACCACATCATCGCCTGATGATTACGCAGCGACATTGTGCCTCGGTCAGTTGGTTCACGGCGATGATGCGGTGGTCGTCTCCCGCGTTGGTGGGTCGTATGACATCGGTATTCCGCCTACGGGCTTAAGCGGGCGGCTCGTCGGTATCCCAAACCTGATCAATTGGCCCGGTCATCAAAGCCAGTGGCGCGGCAACACCTACTACGAAATCGCCGGTTCGCGGGAAAGTGATGTTGACGCGCTGTATCGTGACCCGAACTGGTTTACCGCCGAAGACATCATCAACCGCTACGGAATTGACTACATCTTCTTTGGCGACGCCGAACACAGCGAATATGGCTTGGATAGCGAGACGAAATTTCGGGATCGGCTGCCCATCGTATGCGAGTCTGGCAACAGCCGCTTTTACAGCACCGAAACTTTAGCGACGGACACGGTACAGGGGTAGCATGTCTCATGCAAAATGTGATCACGCCTGAGTTAGGACATCCCGCCGAAACGCCGGCACAGCGGGCGCTGACGATTCCCGTTGAACTGCTCGCCTACATACTGCTGGCGGTATTCGCGCTGGCGCTTCGCCTGATGGATACCGGCGCGATTCCGCTGGCGACAACAGAGATTCACAATGCCCTTGCCGCATGGCGGGCAGCATCGGTGAATGCCTCCGGTGATCCGCTGGTTTCACACAGCCCGCTGTTATTCCTGCTTCAAGCCAGCGCGTTTACGGTCTTTGGCGGCACGGAACTGGCGGCACGGTTTGGGGTCATCGTCGCGGGGACATTTCTCGTCCTGTCCCCTGTCCTTTTCCGCCGCTGGATCGGTGCGGGGAATGCCTTCATTTTCAGTTTCCTGCTGGCGCTATCCCCTACGCTGCTGGCAGCCTCACGCTTCGGCAGCCCGGTTGTTTTATCATTTGCCATCGGCGCAATCTTCCTGTGGGCTTTATGGCGCTATATCGAAACACGCGGGAGCGGCTATGGCATTACGCTCATCGTCAGCGCGTCGGCACTGGTCTTCCTGACTGAGCGAGGCGGCATTTTACTGCTGATGCTGCTCCTCGCCTCAGCATGGATTGCCCACTGGCTGACAAAAAAGGCAGATCAGGCGTACAACTTCGATAATGATCTGGACGCGGCACAGCCGTCCTCGACATCAGCATCACTCATACGTGGAATTTCCTGGGAATGGGCGCTTCCTGTCAGTCTGCTGGTCGTGTTCGGCGTGGCGACGTGTTTTCTACTGTATCCGTCCGGCTTGAGCGCGATTGGCGAAAGCCTGAGCGGCACACTTGAGGGTTTTGTTCAGCGCCCATCGTACCAACCCACTGCCTACCCGCTGCTCATCTCATGGTACTACGAACCTTTCCTGTGGGTGTTTGCCGTTATCAGCGTGATCGTGCTGGCGCGGCGAGGCACATTGACTCTGGCGGATCGATTTCTGGCGATCTGGGCGGTGCTTGGGGCGGTGCTGTCAGGGATATTCATCGGAGGAGAAGCAGCACACGCCCTGTGGACAGTCATTCCATTGACCGGGCTGGTTGCGCGGTTCATTGGTGAACTACTGCGGATGGATACTGACCCTGCAAGTTGGGGCATTCCCTACTGGGCGCGGTTTGTCGTAGCGCTGATCACGCTGGCGTTACTCACCGTGTTTGTACTGGCACTGCAAGACACTGCCCGCGCCATGACACAGGCGCAGGCGGGAGTCTTGGCGACGGTGCCGCTGCGCCCAGCCAGCCTGATCATGCTGGTCGTAACTCCCGCATTTGCCGTTGTCGCGTTGTTCATGGGCGCGACTGTCTGGAGTATGCGGACGGTACTGCGCGGCGCGGCACTCGCTCTTCTCGCCTTCACGTCGCTCACATCGCTGGGCGCGGGGTGGCGTTTATCTACGACGGAAGCGGGCAACCCACGCGAATACTGGCACTTGAGCGCGACTCACCGCGATACCGCCTTGCTCCGCGAAACGCTGCTTGAACTTGGGGATCGGGAATCGCGTGGGTTCACGCTCGTGCCACTCAGCGTAGCGGCTGAGCAGGATGGAATCGTGGCATGGCTTGTGCGCGATTTCAGCAACGCCGAATTTATCACCGATATGGCTGAAGCACGCGGACAGGGTATTGTGCTGGTGGATGCTGATATTGAGCCTGATCTGGGTGGACCCTACGTCGGGCAGGATTTCACCGTTCGCAGCACCTGGAATGTCAACGCGCTGCCCTTGACGGATATGCTAGGATGGTGGACACAGAACAAACTCAGTTTTGATGCTGACAACGCCATTGACATTGACACCGCCTATCTGTGGCTGCGGCAGGATGTCTGGCAGGGAACGGAACAGGATCAACCTGGAATCGGGTGAGGATTCCGACAAATACGGTGTACAAGGATCGGGGTCACGACTTAAGGAACACATTGCATGACTCAAACCATCGAAATCACGGAAGCGGTAGACATCGGGGCGATGGTTTCCCAGTGTCTCAAAGGCGATCAGGGCGGGTACGCCGCGCTCCATGATCACTTCGCGCCCGGCATGTATCGCCTGTGTTACAGCCTGCTGCTGAACCGTGAAGACGCGCAGGACATCACACAGGAATCGTTTGTCTATGCGTTCAAGAATTTGTACCGCTTTGATGATTCGCTGTCATCCTTGAAGACATGGCTGTACACGATTGCGATCTGCCGCTGCCGTAATCTGTATCGCAAGAACAAGGTACCAATGCTCGATCTGGGGCTGCTGCTGAATATAGGGCTGCCCGCGCCAAAGCACGAGACACCCGAAGCGGCACTGGCGCAGCGCAGTGCGAAAGAGGCGATTGAGAAGGCGCTTGCCGCGCTCAACCCCCGCTTACGCGAAGCTATAGTCCTGCGTTATGGGCAGGGCATGACCTACCGCGAGATTTCCGACGTGATGGACTGCCCGCAAAAGACCGCTGAAAGCCGTGTTCGACTCGCCCATGAAACCCTGCGCGGGATGCTCGGTGCGACAGGTCAGGGCTTGCTTGATGAATTACTGGTATGGAATGTTGAATAGCCTGAGACGGATAATCCTGTGACGACTCATCAATCGCTCACCTGCGCCGAGACACGACGCCATCTGTACGGTTACGTTCACCATGAACTTTCTGCCGAACAACGCCGTTGGGTCGCCGCGCATTTCGATCACTGTGATTCTTGTTATGCGGCATATCGGCAGCAGCGCGATCTGGCGCGTGAACTCGCGCAAACGCTGCCCGGACTTGGACGATTGGAAACCCCACGCCTGACGCAGATGTGGGGTGCCGTTCAAAATGGTCTGTCTCGCCCGCTGGCTTCCCCGTGGCAGCGCGACCCGGCACGGCTTGGCATTGCCGCGCTGATTCTGATCGGGGCGCTCACCCTGCCGATCATCATTCGTCAGCAACGCCTCAGCCTGTCGCTGCCGCTGCCGCCCACGCCGGTAATTCTGGCGCAGGAAACCGAAAATCTCGCGTCGAACGCCGCAACCGCCGTCGCGGGCTTGCCGCTCAATTTCAGCGTTCCAACGGCGGCGGTCACACCGCCCGCCGGTCCGAATTACGCTCCACCCGCAGATATTGGCGTCACGGATACCCCGTGAGCCTGTCACGACCCACCCTTTAGAGGAAAGTATTTATGGCGACGAGTTATTCCCCTTCGCAGCAGCGCAGCACTGATCCTGTAAGCCGCTTTTTATCG
>Ga0224722_1000103_pt1 | contig 47161 bp, 53 predicted proteins | sample Balambano_FR1_Me_FD_161646 | JGI IMG/M metagenome (GOLD analysis project Ga0224722, IMG submission 161646) | Freshwater sediment microbial communities from Lake Towuti, South Sulawesi, Indonesia - Balambano_FR1_MetaG | ecosystem: Environmental > Aquatic > Freshwater > Lake > Sediment | place...
GGGTCGGAATGGGTATCGGCAGGGGTGTCGGAACAGGTGCAGGAATAGGTGTCGGGACAGGACTGGGAGATGCTGGCAAGGTGGCGATCGCCGCTGCTGAGAGGGTTAAGTCATACTGGCTCTTGCCCTGGCGTTGTAGGACGCGAACGACATATCGTCCTGGATGCAAATCCAGTTGCAGTTGTTCGTCTAAGTTTCCCTGCTGTTTAGAAACAGCAATTCGTCGCAGATTGTGACGACGGCGATCGGGTTCAATCGCTCTGAACTCGACATCTCCAATGCTGCGACGCGCCTGTTTGACTAACCGCTCAAATCCATAAAGCTCAACATCAATATTGGCAGTTTTCGCAATGCCAGAGAGGGTTAAGCTGAAATTAGCTGCTTCTTTGATGCGAATGATGTAAAGGTCATCTCGATCGGCAGCACCAACCCGACCCGTTAGATTAAGCGAGTTGGAGGTGATGATTCCTAGTTTTTGCATACTTTTGAGACGGTTATCTGCACCTGATTTGGTTTTCATCATTGATTGAGATCGAGAGAGAGTAGATTGCACCAAGTCAACTTTAGAATCCGTTTCTATTAAACGAGGCTATTCATCCACTGAAGTAAGGTATGAGTAGTATCAAAAATCACACGAATGATATTTGCAAATCGATCTTACAGTATCAGATTTGGAACTTTAAATCACAGGATACCCAAACCTTGCCTGAAATTTCACAGAATTGTCAATTGATAGTGCTACACCTTGGGCAGAAGTTTTGGCAGGAAAGCTTCCAGTGAGAGCCTTCCTGCCAAAATATGTTCTATGTATGCACGTGACGCAATATTGCCCTTTGATTTCAAGCAACGATAGAGAATTGACTGGCACTAAGAGTCGGCTTATTTAGCAGAATAGCGATCGCTACTGCACTATTTGATCCGATGCCATCGCTGTCAAAGCTCAGTTGTCCCGTCGAGGAGTTGTATAGGAAGAAGGCATTGGTGCTGGTGGGGTTTACTGTCGAACCACTGAAAAAGGTGCCTGTGGCTGCCGCAGTAGTGCTCAAACTGACTCCAGCAACCAAACCGCTACCAAATCCAGCAGCAGAGATCTGGAATCGATCTGCTGCACTGAAATCAGTAATGCGATCGTTGCCCTCTGTTGGTGAACTGTAGACAAAAACATCGGCTCCAGCCCCACCTGTCAAGGTATCTCGACCCCCTCGGCCCTGCAAGAGATCATTTCCGGCTCCACCATGCAGTACATTGCCACCAGAGTTACCAATTAATCGATCAGCAAATCCAGAACCAATAACACGTTCAACAGAGATGAGGGTATCTTCGTCTACTTTAAAGGTGCCCTGGTTTGTACCTAGTGTGTTAAGGGCATCATGCCAAAAGTTGGCAATTTTTTGAAACCCCGCATCGTTTGGGTGCAAACCATTGTCTACATCTGGATCTGAAATATCATCCAGGGTGAGGCTGGTCATATCAACAAATTCAACCGCCTTACCTTGATTCTTCTTGGTTGTAATTAAACCAGGAAGTTGGGCGTTAAAATCGGCTGCCTTTTGAGCACGAGCTGCGGGTTGGGCTGCTGGGTCAATTGGCGGAATAGAAGCAACAAACAATTTCAAGTCGGGTGACGTAGCGGTGATTTTATCAATCAACGCACTCAATTCATTCACCATTTGGCTGACCGAGTCGCTACCAGTGTCATTGGTGCCAATCATCAACAACACAACATCGGGCCTGGCAGTATCCAGGAAAGTATGGGCATTGCTATCGATCCAGTTAATCGTTTTGCCACCATGTCCTTCATGATCCTTGTCGCCTAAAAGGGCAGAGCCGAGCGATTGAGAGCCAACAAAGTCGATCGCCAGATTCGCGCCAGTCAGTTTCTGCCATAATTTTGTGCGATAGCCGCCTTGCTCATTGACGCTGCCACCTGTTTTAGACTCTGTCACACCTTTGGTAATGGAGTCACCTAATGGCATAACTCTGGCAATTCGAGAAGCCATTCCGGTGCCTAAATTCACAATCACCCCACTAGTGGCTGTCTCGTAACTAACCGTATCGTTGCCTGTCGCACCGTTTAAAACATCATGTCCTGTTCCACCTATCAGCGTATCATTGCCGCCTGCTCCATTCAGGGTATCGTTGCCCTTACCTCCATCCAGCAGGTCATTCTGTTCAGTTCCAATCAGCGTATTTGCCTGGTCAGTGCCTGCAATACTGCTTGCAGGTATGAATTCAATGTAATCCACACGAGCCAGTTCACCTGCACCCAGGATGCCCTGGATCTCAATCAGGCTACCGTTATTGACCGTGATGCCAGTGGCAATGGTGCGACGAATAAAGTTTTGGATATCAGGATAGCCCGTTCCTAGTTTTTGGTCTAAATTCCAGCTATCCAACAGGGTATTCCCCAATTTGACCGCCAGTTGAGCGGGAGGAGTGACGGTTTCATTTTCATCGTGGTAGCCAATCACGATCGTATAAACCCCTGTGGCACCTTTAAAGGTTTGACTGGCTGTGCCGCTATTACCTGTTAGCTTAATTAAATTGCCCCCTGAGGCGAAACTTTTGGCTTCGGGGGTATAGCCAGTCAAAGTCATACTTTCGGCTTCGATGCGGAGGAGTTGGGGAGAGGGAGGGGTGGGAGTGGGGCTAGGAGTGGGAGAGTTATCCAATCTGACAAACTCGATATAGTCTACTCGGGCCAGTTCTCCTGGCCCCAGAATCCCTTGAATTTCAAATTGGCTCCCTGTATTGACCGTAAAATTACTGGCGATGGTGCGTCGAATAAAATTTTGGGCATCAGGATAGCCGCTGCCTAATTTCTGGTCAAGATTCCAGCTATCCAGGATAGTGCCGCCTTGTTTAACCGCGAGTTGAGCGCTACCTGCAACCGTCTCATTTTCATCGTGGTAGCCCAGGATGATGTTATACAAACCGGTTAATCCATTAAAGCTAAATGTAGCAGTGCCACTGGTACTCGTTAGTTTGATCAAATTACCACCGGAAGCAAAGCTTTTAGGTTCCAAAGCGTAGTTGGTTAAAGCCATACTTTCGGCTTCGATGCGGATCGTGGTCATAGATGCAAATTTTTCCTACAAACGAGAATTGAGTAAAAAAGAATACAAAATGTGCGATGTTTTCTCAAGCAAGATGGAGTAAAGATGTGATAAAGCTAAAGCTAAATTTTAGGAAGAGAACTATCTGAGTTGAGGCGATCGCCTTCAGATAGACTATTTTCCTGTAATTACGCTGCCTCATCCCCAACTCATCTGCAATACAACACTAACCCTCGCCGTATTCAGTATTGCTGATTTGGCAGATGATTATGAACGTGAAACCTTCGGTTTCACGTTCATAATCATCCCTTGATTAAGCAATGCCCCGTATTCTGTGATGAAATAAGCGATAACACTACCACCGCCACTTCATCAAAGCTTCATATTTTTCCCAACAGACCATATTTTTTCAGTGAAGGAGTTCTGAAGAAGCTGGAAAACTAGATTTCTATAGTGCTAGTTTCATTTGAAAGATTTGATTTTGCTTATTTTTTCCAACTCCTAGATGAAAAGCTTCTGCAATAGCGGTACTGAATGATTTGTGAAGGTAACCTTAATCTGCTCACGATTCAAAAGAGATTGCTAGATGTCAGAACACTTTAAATCCTGGAGAAAATGAGAAGAGTATCAAACAGGTATAAAGGTATGGTGTTTTTTATCTTAGGAAGTTGAACCAACCTGAATAGAGAGATTACCTTATACGAGGAGACTGCCGTATTACTGTAAATTGTTCCACCTCAATCACAAAATAGGGCACCTGCATGAAAGTTCTATTACTTGCTCCTCATCCTTTCTTTCAAACACGAGGCACCCCGATTGCCGTTGATTTGGTGTTGAGAGTGTTATCCGAGCGAGGCGATCGCGTTGATGTCATCACGTTTCCTGAGGGCAAAGACCTCAGCTATCCTGGTGTGAAATTTTATCGGACTCCTAAGCTGCCGCTGGTGCGTAACATTCGACCGGGTTTCTCATGGAAGAAACTGGTGTGTGACTTTTGTATGTTATTTATGGCGTTGCACATGGTGTCTCGTCATCGCTATGACTTGATTCATGCGGGTGAAGAAGCTGTGTTCATTGGTCTTTTGATCAAAAAGTGGTTTAAGATTCCCTACGTTTATGACATGGATTCTTCTCTGGCTCAACAAATGACAGAAAAGTATCCCCAACTCAGCGCTTTGCAATCTCTGCTGGATTATTTTGAGGGAATTGCAGTCAAAAATGCCAAAGCGGTCGTTCCAGTTTGTGATGCGTTAGCGGTTGATATCGATCGCTACAGACCAGAAAAAGTCGTAGTACTTCCCGATATTTCCCTACTGAACTATGCTTCATCTCAAGGACGGTAGCACTTTATGAGAATTCATATAAGATCAAAACTCGGTATCCAAGAATTGATTATCATGTATGTCGGCAACCTGGAGATCTACCAGGGCGTTGACTTATTGTTAGAGAGCTTTGCCTTAACCTCTGCCAAAACAGATCAGGCAAAGTTAGTGGTGATTGGTGGGGAACAAGCAGATATTCAAAAATATCAAAATCAAGCTGAAAATTTAGGCATTCGAGATCACGTTTATTTCCTTGGTCCTAAACCCGTTGATGATTTGGGATACTACCTATCTCAGGCAGATATCCTGGTTTCTCCTCGGGTGAAGGGCAAGAATACGCCGATGAAGTTGTATTCCTATTTGGACAGCGGCAAACCATTGGTGGCGACTAATTTAGCGACCCATACTCAAGTCCTGACACCGAAATTAGCGATATTGACCAATCCAGAACCACAGGCGTTTGCTGCTGGGTTGCTGCGTCTGATTGAAGACGAGAATTTGCGGATGCAATTGGGCACCGCAGGCAAGCAGTTAATTGAACAGAAGCATACCTATGCAGCCTTTCGCCGCCGGTTGAGTGGGTTGTATGACTGGCTACAGGATGAGATAACTCCCACCTCTACTCCCCAAATGCTGAGTGATTCTGTTTAAATCGCACTGCAACCAGCACAAGACAGCAAGAGACCCAATATGGAGAGAAATTTAGTCGAATTAACTCGCAACTCATATGACTTGCTAGTAATTGGCGGCGGAATTTATGGGGCTGGTGTGGCTTGGGATGCAACCTTGCGTGGATTGTCTGTGGCTTTGGTGGAAAAAGCCGATTTTGGTTCAGCCACGTCAGCCAATAGTCTTAAGACAATTCATGGAGGACTGCGCTATCTGCAACACGCTGATTTTCAGCGGATGCGGGAATCGATGCGAGAACGCAAGGCTTTAATGCGAATTGCGCCTCATTTGATCCATCCTCTGCCAGTTCTAGTTCCGACCTATGGACATGGATTGAAGAGCAAGGAGATCATGGCGATCGCCCTTCGTCTAAATGATTGGATCGGCGGCGATCGCAATTGGGGCATGGGTGATCCTCAGAAACACATTCCCATGGGTCGGGTGATCTCTGCTCAAGAGTGTCTGCAATACTTGCCCGGATTGGCGACTTCTGGATTGACGGGTGGAGCCGTCTTTTATGATGCTCAGGTGTATAACTCGGAACGGCTGTTGATTTCATTCTTGCGATCGGCAGTGCAATTGGGTGCCCGTGTTGCCAACTATGTGAAAGTGACTGGATTTTTGAGAACGGGCGATCGCATTACAGGTGTCACCGCAGAGGATGTATTAACGGGTGATGGGTTAGAGATTCCAGCCAAAGCCGTGGTTAATACGGCTGGTCCCTGGGTGGGTCAAGTGATCAACCTAGTGCAGCCATCGGCTCCAGCCCGTGCCCTAGCTAAGGCCATGAATGTGGTGACTCGCCCCCTATTTTCCAACCTACCTGAATTCCCCTATGCTGTTGGTATCTCCAGTCCCAAGACATATCAAGATGCCGATGCAGTGATCAATAAGGGCAGCCGGTTGTTTTTCATCGCTCCGTGGCGGGGCAAATCTCTGGTGGGCACCAATTATTCTCCTTATGCTGGGCAGCCTGATGAGTTGTCCGTCACCGATAGCGAAATTCAGGCATTCCTCAATGAGGTCAATCAAGCGTATCCAACAGCACAACTGACATTAGAGGATGTAGAGTTGGTTCATTTGGGTTTGTTGCCCAGTTCTGGGATTGCTCAATCTGGTGATGTGCAACTGACGAAGCACTATGAACTCTATGATCACCGTCGTGATGGCGCACCCGGTCTATTATCGGTGAGTGGAGTGAAGTACACCACAGCCCGCGATGTAGCTGCAAAGGCGATGAATTGGGTGTTTCAGTACTTAGGGCAGCGATCGCCGCGATCGACTTCTGCCACTGTTCCTATTTATGGAGGACAGATTGAGCAGTTTCAGGAGTTTCTGGAGGATGCTATACAGCGGCGATCGGTTCAATTAGAGGCATCATTGGTGCGTCGCCTAGTCTATAACTATGGCTCTGCCTACCCTGAAGTGTTGAAGTATCTGGAACCTGAGCCAGTTCAAGCTGACAGTGGGATGGCAGAACTGGAACTGTTCAAAGCTGAAGTGCGCTATGCCGTTCGTGAGGAGATGGCGCAAAAGCTGAGCGATGTGGTGATGCGGCGCACAGAACTGGGATCTTCTGGTTTTCCTGGAGAACAAGTGTTACGATTGGGTGCCCAAGAAATGGGTCTGGTATTAGGTTGGAGTTCCGAGCGCATTGATCAGGAAGTGGCCGAAGTAACCCAATGGCTTGCGGGCAGATCCGGTAAACACCGATTGACCAACAGTCCAACGCAAAGATCCCCAATTTTTGTGACACAGTAAAGACCACATTGAGCCAACCATGACAACCCTAGTGAGTGAAAATCAACCTGCTGCAAACTCCTCTATCCCGGAACAATGGATAGTAGCCGATGCCCATGTGCATTTGTATGATTGTTTTGAACTCTCCCAATTATTAGATGGCGCGATCGCCAACTTTAACGCTATCGTCAGCCCACAAGACAATCAATTGGTTTCAGCGGTTTTATTGCTCACCGAAACTCAACACGAGAACCAATTTCAGTTCCTCAGCCAACAGGTGCAACAGCGAGAAACATATGCCATCGGTGACTGGATCATTCAGGCTACTTCAGAAACCGTGTCGCTCTGCGCTCAACACTCTTCTGGTCAACGGATTTTTTTGATTGCGGGTCGGCAGATTGTCACCTCCGAAAAACTGGAAGTTTCAGCACTAATTACCGAGCAATCCTTTGCCGATGGCTTGCCCCTTGAGCAAACGATTCAGTCGATTTTGGCAGCAGGTGGACTTCCTGTGTTGCCGTGGGGCGTGGGCAAATGGGTGGGACAGCGGGGTAGATTATTAAATCAACTGTTACAGAGCGATCGCTTTCCCATATTGTTTTTAGGCGACAACAGTGGACGACCCATTTTCTGGCCGCGTCCTGCGCTGTTTCAACAGGCTGAAGCTAAAGGACTGCGAATTTTACCGGGTACTGATCCCTTACCTTTATCATCAGAGTGCGATCGCCCCGGACAATTTGGCTTCAAGCTACGAGCCGCATTGGATCAAGACAAACCTGGACAAGCATTAAAACAACTGTTGCTAGATCTAGGCGTGCCCATCCAATCCTATGGCCGTCTGGAATCCCCAGTGCGTTTTATCCAGAATCAATGGGCGATTCGTCGAGAAAAATCTGCTCCGAATGCTGCTACAAACACCGGGCAGGCGATCGCCGCTCCGGCGACTAGCCCAATTCCAACCGAGGATAGAACCGTGATTTCAACTGACTTTCCCGAAACAGCAGACATTGAAACCTCTTCCGATGACTATGCTTCTCGTTTTGCTGGCAAAACCGGAGCCTGGTTTCTGAAAGTTCAGGAAAAAGCCACACTGAAGTTATTGGCGGCCCATCCCAAGGCCACGGTTCTGGATGTGGGTGGGGGTCACGGTCAAATTACAGAGGCGTTAATTCAAAACGGCTACCAGACGACGGTGTTGGGCAGTGCAGAAATTTGTCGGGCCCGCATTCAAAAATTTGTCGATGCTGGGTTATGTCAGTTTGCAGTGGGTAATGTTCTAGATTTGCCTTATCCTGACAATGCCTTTGATGTGGTGATTAGTTATCGCTTTCTGCCCCATGTGACACAGTGGGAAAGTTTTTTGAAAGAACTGTGTCGGGTGGCGAAGACAGCCGTGATTGTGGATTATCCTACGGTTCGTAGTGTGAACTATGTGACACCACTGCTATTCAAGTTCAAGAAAGGCTTAGAGGGCAATACTCGCACCTACACCTGTTTCAACGAAGCAGAGTTGATGCAGTTCTTTCGGTCTTTGGCACTCAAACCTAGCGATCGCTATCCCCAATTCTTCTTTCCAATGGTGCTGCATCGTGCCCTGAAACAACCTGGAATTTCTGCTTTACTGGAGGGTATCGTGCGTCCATTTGGCTTGACGTGGCTGTTTGGTTCACCTGTGATTCTGAAGTTAATTGTCCCATCATCAAGACTATGAAAAGAACAAAAACCAAATATTTTCATTCACGTAAGTTCGACGAGCAGTTTTTCGTTGGGCGGGCTGCGCTCGCCCAACGAAAAATCAATGTCTATTCTCGTTTTAGACACAGCTTGTTAGTCTGTTTTTCCTGAATGAAATAGAAGTGAAGGAGAATCAATAAGATTAAAGAGTGTTTAGCCTCAACGCTAGTTGAAACGACAACAGATTTGATTGTGCCAAAATTGATTAACTGTTAACCCGTGAGTTGCTCTGGAGGTAGAAATGAAGGTATTGGTGACTGGAGGTACAGGATTTGCAGGAAGCCACTTAACCCGGCGCATGTTGGAACGGGGTTATGATGTAGTTGTTCTGGATAATAAGCCGGGTCTGTTTTACGATGAACTGAAGCAGATGGGAGCCGATATTCATCTTGGTAGTGTTGCCGACCGAGACATTGTAGACAAAGTCACTCAAGGTTGTGATGTGGTTCACCATTTGGCTGCTGCTTTTCGCTTGGTGAATCTGCCACAAAAGGTTTACTGGGATGTCAACGTTGAAGGCACACGGTATCTGCTGGATGCAGCGTTGAAATATGGAGTTCAAAAATTCGTCTACTGTAGTACTTGTGGCGTACACGGCGATGTCAAGAAAACTCCTTCTGACGAAACAGCACCGATCGCTCCCGCAGACTATTATCAGTATTCTAAACACGAGGGTGAAAAGCTGATTCCCGAATACGTTCAGCAAGGCTTGAAAGTCCTCACCCTCAGACCCGCAGCAATTTATGGGCCTGGCGATCCAGAGCGCTTTTCTATCCTGTTTAAGCGCGTCAAGTCAGGCAAATTTCTGATGTTTGGTAGCGGCAATTCTCACTATCATCCACTGTATGTCGAGAATCTCACAGATGCATTTGAATTGGCGGCGGCTTCAGAGCGGGGTGATGGAGAAGCTTATTTGATTGCAGATGAAAAATATGCCAGTTTGAATGAATTGGTCACAGAGATTGGCAAGGCAATGAACATAGATGTGAAAATTCAACATCTCCCCTTCTGGCCGCTATGGACTGCTGCTCTGATGACTGAGATTGTCTACTCTCCTCTCGTCAACGTCAACCCTCCTCTCTTCCGCCGTCGGGTTGATTGGTTCCGTCAAAACCGCGCTTTCAGCATTGAAAAGGCCAAGCGTGAGTTAGGTTACCAGCCGAAAATTGATTTACCAACGGGTTTATCTAGAACTGCCGAATGGTATCGCAAGCACGGTATTATCTAATCCCACACCTGAATTATACGTCTCGCTAAAACGGTGTGCGCTTCTTTCAGATTTCAGACCTGGCTTTGCTCTGAATGCTACATTTCATCCTGAACTTACAGAACCTCGCTTTTCTCAGGTACATCAGATGAATGAAATTAAAACTCATGCCCAAGTCACCAATGAATCAAAGTCGGCTATCAAACGCTATCAAAGCGTTGTAGTCGGTTCGTCCGATCTAGGGTTCACGTTAAAGTATGAATTGATCACGGGACTGTTTGGCGGATTTCCAGGCGCACTAGGGTTGGGGTTGCGTCGCAAGCTCTATAAGGCATTGTTCCAAAAGATTGGGCGAGGTGTGTTATTCGGTAGCCGCTTGATCCTGCGCTATCCCCAAAAAATAACCCTGGGCGATGCAGTTGTTCTATCTGATAATTGCTTACTAGATGCAAGGGGCACATCTAACCAAGGTATTTGTATTGGAAATAACACAATTATTTCACAAAACACTATTCTGATCTGTAAGGATGCTGCGGTTAACTATGACAAAAGCACGGGTTTAGAGGCAGGTGGCGGCATCAGAATTGGTCACAATGTAGGAATTGGGGCGAATTCTGGCATCTATGCGGTAGGGGGAAACACCGTAGAGATTGGCGACTACGTTCTGATTGGGCCTTACACCTACATTGGTGGACACAGTTACGAGTTTGAGCAACTGGATGTTCCCATTGGTTTACAGGGGTTAAATTTGCGCGGTGGAACTCGCATTGAAGAGGGGGCCTGGCTGGGAGCAAGAGTCACACTCATGGATGGTGTGACGATCGGTCGAGGTGCAATCGTTGCTGCTGGTGCCGTTGTGACCAAGGACATTCCTGCCTATGCGATCGCCGTTGGTGTACCTGCCAAAGTCATCCGTTATCGGAACCAGTCGGCTGTTCCTGAACTGGTTAACTGCTAATCATTAGCATAGGACTTACGCAGTTGGGGATTTGTAGGGCGCAACGCGCCCTACAAATCCCCAACTATTCCGGTTTTTCGCACGAAATGCGTAAGTCCAATAGCATTCAACCCATCGTTCTTCATACAAGAGTAAATTTACTCCATTGACGCAAAATTAGCATTTCGACGGAGATGGACCCAGCACAGTGTTGATGTAAGTTATCTGAATCAGTTCTAAAGTAGTTTTATTTCTTTTTATAAGATACACTCATTAGGGCTGCTTAGTGTAACTTCTAAAGGTATTCAGAGTTAAATCTACCATGCTTGGGTCTTCATTTCATATTCCGTATGGTGAACGTGTATTGCTAACGGGTGCAACTGGCTTCACGGGTTCAGTGTTGCTGCGTAAGATAGTTGAATCTGGCGTAAAGGTTGTGGCGATCGCCCGTCCCTGTTCTAATGTCGAATCTTTCAAAGAATTTCCGATTGAGTGGGTACGAGGAGATGTATTTGATCCAAAAGTGATAGAACAGGCCGTGGAGGGTGTCAATTACATCTTCCATTTGGCAACCCCTTATCGCAATGCCAAATTATCTGACCACGGCTTCTATCAAGTTCATGTTGAAAGTACACAGTTATTGGCCAAAGCGGCGCTTAGTCAACCTCACTTTAAACGCTTTATCCAGGTTTCCACGGTAGGGGTGCATAGCCACATTGAAAACCCTCCGGCTGACGAAAACTACCCGTTTGCTCCAGATGATATTTACCAGCAAACTAAAGCTGAAGCTGAACTATGGATTCGAGAATTTGCGGCTCAATCCGATTTACCCGTCACAGTAGTTCGTCCGGCTGCAATTTACGGGCCAGGCGATCGCAGATTACTCAAAATTTTCAAAATGGTTCATCGTCAATGGATACCTCTAATAGGCACAGGTGACCATCTCTATCATTTGATTCATGTGAATGATTTGGCAAATTTTCTCATCCATACTGCAATACACCCCAAAGCTTTAGGGGAAGTGTTTATTTGCGGGAATCAAAAAGCTGTGCGATTCCAGGAGATGATTTCAATCATTGAGAAACATTACAGGGTTGCGGTGAAATTCATCAAAATTCCCGCATCTCCAGTGTTTGCGATGGCTGATCTCTGTGAAACCATCTGCCGTCCCCTCAAAATTGACCCTCCCCTCTATCGCCGCAGAGTTGCTTTCTTCACCAAAGATCGTTCTTTTGATACCTCAAAGATGAGGAATCTTTTAGAGTTTTCCCCTAGCTATTCCAATGAACAGGGTTTGACTGAAACTGCACAATGGTATCTGGAGAAGGGCTGGCTTTCTGTTTAAATTAAGGGATGGCAATTAAATGACATTAACCTAGCAGTAGTTGTTTTTGCCAAATGGGCGCTGCGACTGCGCTCAACCCACGCTACACCTGCCATATCTTTAGTTGCTGAGTTAATATAACGTGAGTTCGACGAGCGGTTGTTCGTGGGGGTGGGCTGCGCCCACCCCCACGAAAAACCGCCGTTTTGAGGGTGTGGCGCGTCGCGCCACACCCTCAAAACGGCGATTATCGAACTCACGTTAATATACTAATCCTGAATTCTAAGCAATGCCGTAAAGTTGGGTCTTAGAAGATGGCAAAATGGGAACGTACTCGGTGGTTCTTGTTCCAAACAGATTTTAACGATACTGAAAATACTCTACAAAGCTTGCGAAGCGATACAGTGTGTTCACCGAGTTAATGAAATAGAATCGAATTCAAGCGCGGTTCATTGATGTTTCCCAGATGCGCTTTGCATCTAATCCACGATCCTAAACATATCAAATACCGCAGAAGGTACATGGTAACTAATATGCCTAAGAAATCACTACGCTTTCTTCGTATTGCCGTGACTGCTGCGCTCTTTGTCTACGTTCTGCACAATGCAGGATTATTTCGGGCAGAGGGCTGGCAAGAACTCTTTACAACTTTAGGAAATACTCATCTTGGATGGCTATTCGCTTCCTTTGGCGTTGCCCTACTGCTTAGCTTTTCCAGTGCCGTCAAATGGTATATGCTCCTCCAAGCCCGTGGCATCGCTGTCGGGCTTTGGCGGATTTACGCTTACTACATGGTAGGACGGTTTTTCAACTTAGTCTTACCCAGTAGCGTCGGTGGTGATTTCATCCGAGTGCATGAGTTAGGGAAGTATACAGGACGACAAGCTGATGCAGCAGCATCGGTCTTCGTCGAACGGTTTAGCGGCTTAATTACATTGGTTGCCCTGGCCATGATGGCAGTAGGCATCAATCTGAAATTGTTTAACTTGCCCTGGTTAACTGCTGCCCTTGTTAGTGGTGGAGTGATTGTAGCATTTATCTGTTGGTTAATTATCGACGATCGCCCCTTCAAACTAACTCAAAAGTTATTGGGAAATCGAGTTCGATTACTAGACGGGGTCTTGACAAAGATTGGCAAACTACGTCAAGCGGTGTTGTCCTATCAAGATATTCCCTCTGCTTTATGGATTGCCTTCATCAACTCTTTAATTTTTAATCTACTGGCAGTAATCAATATCTGGGTTAGTACTGTGGCATTTGGTGTAGAATTTGCCTTCATAAAAGCTTTAGTTGCCACACCCGTCATTCTATTCATCATGAATTTGCCGTTTTCTATTGGTGGGTTAGGATTGATGGAATTTGCCTATAGCTTCACACTGGGCTTATTTGGCGTGCCTGCGGCAGTTGCTTTCTCAGTTGCCTTGCTCATGCGAATCAAAACATTTATTGATGCGGCAATTGGGAGCACAGTGTATCCCTTGGTGAGTAGCGATCGCTCCATCCCAAAACAGGCACCTGATAACATTGGCAATTGATACGGCGAAACCATCTTAAAACCAAGCAAATTCCATAGGGCTGAGGGTGGAGGGCTGGGTCTCTCATCTTGGTGTTGCTGGGCGGTATGAATTAGGTTGGTCACGCTGTAGCTTGCTTCCCGTAGGATGTGCAGCGCAGCGAAATCAAGCATCTCAGCAGAGATGCTGAGTCCAGAGGACTCGCTTCGCGAACGCTCCACTACATTCTGCTCAGGGCGTTGCTTAATAAAGGGATGATTTTGAACGTGAAACCTGCGGTTTCACGTTCAAAATCATCCATCAAATCAGCAATACCCTGCTCAGAATGACAATTCATACTTTGATTCAGCAACGCCCTACATTCCACCTTTTGGCGGTAGTCAAGATTTGAATTAGAAGTTATTTTTTGCAGCAGAGTAAATTTCACCTATGCACTCGTTGTGACACCTATAATCCAATCGAACTGGAACATGCTTTTCTCTACCAGAGGATGAGGGCTGATGGCACCTGCCAACAGTTTCACGCCATGTTCATGTGATGTCTACCTGCTGCCTTTGCAGCGGAATCGTTAATGCGACTGAGATCCTTGCTTGATGTTAGGCTCTGCTTTAAGGGTTGGTTTTTTGCGCGACACACAAAAAACAACCCTTTCAAGTAGTTTTAATATATGCCTTAGGATAGATAATTAGGTCTATCCCATCGTCAGCCCAATCGTCAGCGGCGATCGCCCACTTCTCAGTCAATCCTCGATTAACGTTGGAGAGTAAATTTAGTATGAGCAGTGTCCTGACAAATCGCGCTGATGATACAAACGATGATACAAACCAGAATAACAAACATGAGCAGTTCCGCTTTGGCAATGTCATTACCAATTCAAAAACTTCTTTTTTGCAGAAGTACCAGGATTTAGTCATTGGTAATCGCAGTCTCAGCCAACTCCTGCGATATGAAATTTTGACGTTGTTTTTGAATCAAATTCCCGGTGCTCTTGGACTGGTACTGCGTAAGATTTTTTACCCTAGTCTATTTGCCAGTACTGGCACAGGAGTAATCTTCGGTCATCATCTCAGCTTGCGATCGCCTGGACGCATCTCATTGGGCAATCATGTTATCATTGACGACTATGCCACCTTTTCAGTGAGAGGAACCGGTGATGAGCGCATTGACATTGGCAACGTTGTCCAAATCGGTCGGAACGCTCACCTAACCACTCGTGCAGGTTCTATTTTCATCGATGATCATGCCAACATCGGTCCTGAGTGCCGTCTAGATTCTACAACCCATATTCACATTGGCCAACATGCATTGATTGCGGCTCGTTGTTATATCGGCGGGGTGAATCATCAATTTGATCGGGTAGATATTCCCATCGTAGAACAACCGCTGGGCACCAAAGGGGGAGTTTACATTGGGGATGATGTTTGGCTAGGGGCCCATGTTGTTGTCATTGATGGAGTCAAAATTGGCCAAGGTGCAGTGATTGGGGCAGGTGCCGTCGTGACAAAAGATATCCCGCCTTATGCGATCGCGATGGGAGTACCTGCTCAAGTGCGAGGTTCTCGTTTACCACAGACATCAGATTAAATTCATTATAACTTCATCAATTTCGTCAATTAAATGCTTGAATTTACATAATTCAGTTTCAACTGATGTTGAAAAATTACTCTATAAATTACTAAATTCAGCATATTGATTGATTATCACTCTTGTTTAGTTTTCGACTCTAATTCATATATTTTTTTTGAGGAAATGCAACGTAAAAGTTTGCATGTCCTCAATTTTTTGCTATTATTCAAACAATTGAGTTTTCTTCGGCGGATTCATGCGCCCCCTTTCGATCAACTTTTATTGGTTAGAGTGAATTAGTCGTGTTTTCAAGACTGCTTGAATGTAGTCCAAAGTTATCAGTCATTCTGTGTCTTGCCAACATTAACGTTTAGTATGGGTGAATCTACATGAACAAATCGGGTTGTTCTAGCATCTGTTTATCCTTTGAAGGACAGTTTGATTCAATGAGACAAGCGACGATGACAAATGCGATCGCAAGAAACTCAAGATTAACTGGGAAAGGCTGACCTCTTTGGTGGTAGCCATTGTAGATAATGATTGCCTGAATCTGACTACTACCAGTTTCTAAAGTTGTTATAACCCCCAGCAAGACACGCTTTAGAATTGTGAATTGAATAAGTTGCAGGATGGAAGAAAGACTTTCTTCACCAGTGATAATCAGGTTCCTTAAATCCTGGAGTGAGTTTCAATGGTGGTGCAATTCTATCTTAAATGTAACTTGGATTGAGTTGCCATACACATGCAACGAAGAGGTACTTCTGTTAAAGTTATAAGTTGAAATCAAGAGATATTAAACTTTCAGTCTTTTCTATTGAGTGATTCACTAAGTATTTGAACGTAAAGTATCTGGACGTAGAATTACTAGATACAGAAGAAATAAATAATGCAGCGAATAAATGTTGTAGTTACTGTGGATTGAAGATAGAACATGAAAACGATCGCAGTTCTTGGTAATTTTTCGGGTCGCAACGCGGGTGATGCAGCAATTTTGGGGAATCTACTGGATGATATTGCAGCAACACATCCAGAAGTGCGTTTCCTGGTGCCAACACTCAACGCTAATTTTGTGCAACGCCATTTTGGTCATCATAACATCAAACCAATGAGTTTAATGCCCTGGAATGGAGCATTGAAAATCTTTGGTTTACCAACGTTCCAGGCAATGTTGCAATCTGATCTGGTGCTTGTTACAGATAATATCTTGTTCGATCGCAAGCTACTCAATCCTTTATTTAACTATCTTTCTACTATTGCTCTCATCGCTCCTGCATGTCAACGTCGAGGTATTCCCATTGTCCTCTACAATGCCAGTTTGGGCCCGATTACCACATCAATGGGAACTAGAGCAATTCAGCGAGTTCTGGATGCCAGTCCATTACTGATTCTGCGGGACGAGCAATCCAAGCACCTATTGGAACGATTGCAATTGACCTATCCTCCGGTTTACATCAATGCCGATTGTGCCATCAATACGGCTCCACCTGTACCAGAACGAATGGAACAAATTATTCAGCAAGAGGGATTGTTCCAAAATCCCAATGGCACTTTGGGATTCAATATTAATGCCTATATTGACGATTGGCGCAAAGATGAGGGTGGATTTGGTCGCGATCGCTTCTTACAAACCATCGGTGAAACGCTAGATCGCATGGTTGCCGAATTGGATTGTGATGTATTATATTTCATCACCCAGGTGATGGATACTCAAATTACAGAGGAGAGTTTGAAGTATGTCAAGCGGCGCGATCGCGTTAAAGTAGTCAGCAATGCTGACTACACTTACCAGGAAATTGCCGGACTGTTGCAACGGGTTGAAGTCCATGTGGGGATGCGGACGCACTCCATCATTTTGGCTTCTGGAGTCAATACCCCGGTTGTGGGTATTAACTCTTACCCCAAAACCGCAGGCTTCATGAAGACGATTGGTCAGGATCACTGGGCCATTAACTTTGACCAATTGAACACCGAAAGTTTGGTGACATTGATTCAAAAAGCCTGGCAAGAACGCCACACCACACGGGAAACGATGAAACCTTTGGTACAGCGAGAACAGGCTAAGGCCCGCAGTAGTGTTAATTTGATCACTCAGCTACTCTATCCGCAATCTGAACATCAACTGGTTGCGTAGTTGTAGATGAAAAACCTGTCATCCGAAACCCTACCTGGATGGCGAAACCTAAACTGTGCCGACTGTTCCCTATCCATTGCCTCGTCCTCATACTTATGGCTCTCAATTCTACCAAAGCAACTGAGCTTAGCATGTCTGAAGATGGCTTTTTGCCTCTCCATCAACAACAGCATCCTGAGCCGCTATACGTTGTGCCCAAAGATCTCTGCACCCGCTGTGGAGCCTGTGATCCCATTTGTCCAGTCAACTGCATCTCTTTTGATCAGCAGCAGTACCCTGTGATTGATACAAAAACCTGTGTCGATTGTGGTTTGTGTGTCAAAGTCTGCCCAGGCATTGATTTTGACTACACAGCCGAATACAAGAAAATGTTTGGTGCAGAGCAACCCTCCGAGAGTTTGGGGGGCATCTACGAAAGCGCCTATCTCACCTTTGCCAATCATCCTCAAGTGCGGGCTGAGGGCAGTGGAGGTGGAGTAGTCACGCAATTGCTGATGGGCATGATCAAAGAAGGCATCATTGACGGTGCATTGACAGTTGGCTATGCTCCAGATGACCCGATTACGCCTGTAACAGTATTATGTCGCACAGAAGAGGAATTGCGGGCAACTGCGGGTTCTAAGTACTGCGTTGTCCCCCATGCCAAGGGCATTCGAGAAATCAAAAATTTAGAGGGCAAGTTTGCCTTTGTGGGCGTGGGGTGTCAGATTGAGGGTCTGCGAAAACTGGAGCACATTTATAAACGATTAGCAAAACGAGAAATTATCACCATTGGTCTCGCGTGCCACGGCACTTTAGAAAAAGAAGCCACCACAGAACTATTAAAATACCGCCGCTTACCTCAAGAGCAGGTAAAGCGGTTTTTTTATCGCGGCGGCAGTTTTCCTGGTAAGTTTCAAATTGAGACATTGGATGGCCAGCGCATGGATCTGCATCGCTTTGATTACAAAGATGGAGCTTATAATTACCTCTATCATTTATACACGCCGCAGCGATGCTTGATGTGTGTTGATTACAGTGCCGAGTTTGCCGACATCTCCGTGTCAGATTTTTGGGTGCGCGGTGAGGATGGGGAATATTTGCATCCAGAGGGTACAACGATGGTCATGTGTCGCACAGAACGCGGCGTAAAGTTATTGCGCGAGTTGCGATCGAAAGGTTACATCACCGCAATCCCTTTAGGCACACGGGAAGTTGAAGAGAGCTTTCACCATTTGTATCAAGACAAGCGGGTGTCACCCTTTGTCCGCATGGAATGGCGTGAAGCCGAAGGGTTGCGCGCTCCTAACTATCACCTGCCTGCTCTAGAATTGACGGAGAGCGATCGCCAGCATGAACAACTACGTCAAGCCACATTCATTTTCTCTAAAGCAGCGTGGACTCGAAAACTGGTACTTGCTGCTTTGTTCTCACCAGTTGGAGAAGTCTTTACCATTCTGAAAATGCGTTATAAAGCCTTTAAAGCAGCCAGGCGCATTCGTAAACAAATGAAGCACAATCAGATTCAAGAAGGAACTGCTGATATTTCCTAGCTGAAACTTGTTGATTAATTGAACTGACTCAGGTTTAGTTAAATTAGTGTCTATCAATTCTGAAAAGGAGTTGCATTCATGTCACCGTTAGAATTGTCCGATCGCTCTACCACTATCCTCAATATTACGCCTGCTGAAATTGTCGCAGATCCCTATCCCCATGTGATGAAGCAGCCCTTCATCCAACCTGAGTTTTATCAGCGACTCAAAGCCGAATTTCCAGCAGATCAATTATTTGATGGGCGGCCGCAATTGATTGGTTCCCGCACTGGTCGAGATTTCTTTAGAGGTGATCCAGAGTTCGATCGCTTCATGAACACCTCCCCTGCTTGGCGAGAATTCTACAGCTATATCAACTCAGACTCCTTCTTCCAATTGGCCCTGGAGTGCTTTGCACCCCACCTGGAACGATTTGAGTGCAGAGTTGATCCTGAAAAAGCCCGCTTGATAGACTACACCGAAGATCGATTCTCCCTGTGGTGGCGCTCTAAAAAAGCCAAATGGTTGGGCTTGGGACGGGGACAAGACCCAAATCAGATGTTTATTCGATTCGACATTGAGCAGAGCGCCAATGGTTACAAAAAGCCAGTTCACTGCGATTGGCCAAGTCGCTGGTTATCTTTAATTGTTTACTTCTGTGACGCTGATGAGATTGGCATGGAAGGAGGCGATCTTTGTATTCACGAACATTTAGAATCCAAGCCTTATTCCAAATACGAACGTCATCCGAAAGAAGAAGACACGCGCATTATTAAGCAAATTCGTCCACGAGAAAACCTGGGACTCATGTTTCTCTGTGCCAATAACTCCTACCACAGTGTCACCGCAATTAATGCCATCAATGACTATCGGCGCTTCATTTACCTGAATGTGTCGAGTATAGCGGAAAATATATGGTAAATTAACATGCCCAAGAAATCGCTACGCTTTCTTCGTATCGCTGTCACCACTGCTCTTTTTGTCTATGTTCTGCACAGTGCAGGACTATTTCAACCAGAGGGTTGGCAGGAACTAGGGAAAACGCTAGGTCACACTCAATTCGGGTGGCTACTTGCTTCATTTGGAGTTGCTTTTCTCCTGAGTTTTTCCAGTGCTGTCAAGTGGTATATGCTGCTGCAAGCCCGTGGCATCGCTGTTGGATTGTGGCGAGTATATGGATACTACATGGTGGGACGATTCTTTAACCTAGTTTTACCCAGTAGTGTCGGCGGTGATTTTATCCGCATTTATGAACTTGGCAAGTACACAGGGCGACAAGCAGATGCAGCCGCATCCGTGTTTGTCGAACGGTTTAGTGGCTTGATCACTCTAGTCGCTCTAGCAATGCTGGCGGTTGGTATCAATATCAGATCATTTAACCTACCGTGGCTAACGGCTGCTCTAGCCGTTGGTGCGGTGAGCGTAGCATTTATCTGTTGGCTAATTCTAGACGATCGCCCCTTTCGCCTCTCTCAAAAATTATTGGGCCAGCGCATTTCCTTATTAGACGGCGTATTGACCAAAATTGGTAAGCTGCGTCAGGCTGTATTGTCCTATCAAGACATTCCTGCGGCACTCTGGATTGCCTTCGTTAATTCTTTAATTTTCAATTTATTCGCTGTTATCAATATCTGGGTCAGTACTTTAGCGTTTGGCGTGAGTTTGCCGTTTGTCAAGGCTCTAGTGGCAACGCCAATTATTCTATTCATTATGAATTTGCCCTTCTCCATCGGCGGCTTAGGGTTAATGGAATTTGCCTATAGTTTTACCCTCGGTATTTTTGGTGTTCCAGCGGCGGTGGCATTTTCAGTTGCACTATTGATGCGACTCAAGACCTTCATGGATGCAGCTATTGGTAGTTTTGTTTATCCAATTCTCAGTAGCGATCGCTCCATTCCAGCACAAGTCCCTTCTGACTTTGGTAATTCGTATGGTAAACCTCCCCATGAGTGACACAACGACAAACCAATCTGATTTCAAATACAATCAATTCCGGTTTAATGCAGTTGCAGAAAACCAAAAATCTTCTTTTTTGCAGAAATATCAAGATTTGGTCATAGGCGATCGCAGCCTGACTAAACTGCTGCAATATGAGCTTTTAATGTTATCGATTAATCCAATACCCGGAGCACTGGGACTAGCATTAAGGCGATTGTTCTATCCAAATTTATTTGCTCAAGTCGGGACAGGAGCGTTGTTTGGACATGATTTAACACTGCGATCACCTAGGCGGATTTACTTAGGCAATCATGTTGTGATTGATAACTATGCTGTATTCTCCGTTCGCGGTGTGGACAATGAGCGCATTGAAATTGGTGATTGTGTCCAGATTGGTCGCAATACCCAGTTGAAAACTCGGGCTGGCTCCATCTTTATTGGCAACCATGCCAACATTGGCTCCGATTGCCGCATTGATTCAACAGCGCAGGTGCATATTGGTCAACATGCTTTAATCGCTGGTGGTTGTTATATCGGTGGTGTAAATCATTGCTACGATCGCCTCGATATTCCGATTGCTCAGCAACCATTGGCTCCCAAAGGGGGAGTTGACATTGGCGATGATGTTTGGTTAGGAGCGCATGTGATTGTTATGGATGGAGTCAAAATTGGCAAGGGAGCCGTGATTGGTGCGGGTGCAGTGGTGACAAAAGATATTCCTGAATATGCGATCGCAATGGGGATTCCGGCTCAAGTGAAGGGATATCGCAAGTCAGAGTAAATCCAATAGATGTCACCCCTCCCAACCTCCCCTTGACAAGGGGAGGAGTCGCAGCCATTAGCGATCGCGAGTTACTCCTTTCCCATTAAAAGATCAGGGATGTGCAAAAAAACAAAAATTTTGGGGTTTTAATTTCCCGCATCTCCCTTAGTATCTAATCTTTGACCAGGAAGGGAGTAATTGGTATAGCAGTTGAAGGATGGTTAGGACAGTTTTGTGTTTCAAACTCATCTGTTTTAGGTTTCGGCCACTTGAAATTGTCCTGACTTATTCATCGCCATATGACTTAAAAGCCAACAGAGACGCAACTCATTGCGTCTCTGTGAAAGTGATTAATGCTGATTTGGGGGAAGACTGAGCGATTACGTCTCAGTCTTTATCAAATCTCTATGCCAGAGTATTCTGGATGATCGCCTTCAGGCTGCCCAGTTGCTCCCAGGTTACTTCTGCATGGGTGTTGCCCCAGGGATTGTGCAGGAAGAACTTACCTGTTGTACCGTTATAGCCTGTGACGGTATAAGCGTGAGAGTTCACGACACCAAAGCCACCGCCATGCACAAATCCAGCCGTCAGTAGCTTGTTGGAATTGAGCAAGTTGATTAACTCTGTTTTGGTCATTGAACTAACATACTTGGAGGAAGTGCCCAGTCCTGTGATTTGGTTCATCACTGTATCCATCCAACCACCATTGAGACCAGAATAGGAGTTGGTGTTGTCCCGTCCAATCCAGCCAGACTCATTCACTTGGGCATAGGCTTTTTCAGCCAGAGCTACCCACAATTCGTTGTTGGTTTCAGTGTTAGCACCACCGTTCCATCCTGCATAGATTGCGGTGCCGTTAGCATAGGTGGGTAGATAGCGATCGACCGTCACGTAATCAGCAACGCCATTCTTCATAAACCGAACGGTGAAGGTGCCATCGCCGTTATCAATGAACATGTTTTGAATGGTAGTGGGTTTATCGACAGCCAGTGCTCCTAAGGTGGCCATGAAGTAGCAATCACCAACAGCTCCTTGATTGACATCATTGATGCTAATGCCACCCTGGAACAGGGAACCTTGAGTATATCGATAGGTGCCGGCCGCATCAGGGCGATCGTTGCCTAAGAACCACTTACCCACCAGATTTTCCATCTGAGTGGCACTGCTACCCGCGAACAAATTACCAAATCCAGAGGTGGCGTTGGCTAAATCACCATAAACCACTTTCTTGCTCAGGTTTTGCACATAGTCCTGCATGCCAAAGCTGTTGGCATCGTTCAAAATATCTTTCAGGTCGGTGAATTCTTCTGCATGGACACTACCATAGTCTTTTGTGCTGCGCAGGATGTTGATCATGTCATTGCGGCTGATTTGACCGTCAGTGATGCTGGTGGCGACGGCTTGGTTGACTGTATAGTCATTGATCAAGCTGCTCAACTGGGTGCCTGCCTGCACTCCCAGGTTATAATTTGTGCTACCACCCCAACCTGTATAGCTATAGACCAGAGCATAATAGTCTCCCGTACCTAACCAACGGGTGATTGATTCAGAAGTGTTTCCACCTGCGTTTGAGTAAGTTAGTAAATTACCCGCGCTATTGTAAAGAGCTAAACCCGCATTCGCAGTTAAACCTGTAAGAGAGAGAGAGGTCTTAAAAGCACCGCTGACAGAGAATTTCCAGAAATCATGAATATCGCGGCCAAAGGATGCATTAAAGCCAATATCACCGAATCCATTCCGTGTTGGTGTAGCACTGCTCAAGCTGCCAAGGGACGATGCTGTAGCCATTGTGCCATTAGGATCTGTTGCACTTAACGATCCTAAAGTTGTGTTGGCTGTTACTTGGCTGACTTTTGTCTGTGTTGATTTTAATTCACTAACAGTTAATTGTTCGATCTGACCAACGCTAATGCTAGAAGCAACTTGTCCAGTGAGAGCGTCGATCGCACTGTTTTTTGATTGCCCTGAAACGAGTTGGGTAGAAGCACCTTTCTTAGAGAAACCTACCAAGCCTTTCGAGCTTTGCGAAACAAACTGCTCTGCATCCATCTCGCTACCATCCAACAGCAGCGCTGCACCTAACTTAGAACTGCGATTTTGATTTAAGCCAGGAGTGATCAAGTCGCTCTGAGCAGTCATGCCGGTGGAATAGTCGGGCATATAGGGATTGTGGGAAGAAGAGAGAAGTTCAGAGAATTTAGCAGCGTTTTTCATGGTCGTTTACCTCAGTAAATGTGCTCTTATTGAACCTCTCTGACAATCCCAGCTAATTTATGCAGCGATCGATTATTCATTTGTCAAAACTTTAAAATTTTCAGAAACACATCTAAATAACCTTTACTTTGTAAAATAGTGATTCTATTAACTCCTTAAAGTAACTCCTTAACTTTCCATACTTCATCGCCATCGTCTTTGCTGAGCATCCACCCCATAGTAGTGTCATCAACTCAAACACACAACTTCAACAACTCACGGAGGTTCTCATGGCTGTCAATATTTATGCTCCTTCTCACACCGATGGCTTGGAAAGCGAAGAAATCAAACTCGTTAATTTAATTAATGACTATCGCGCTCAACATGGTCTATTGCCGATTCAAGTTTCCAATGCGATGAACCTGGTTTCTAACCGTCATGTGCTTGATTTAGCAGAAAATATTGGCTCCTTAACCCACGGTTGGAGCGATGCACCCTATGACACAAAAAACCCAGCTACCTTTGGTTCAATGTGGGATGCACCTCAACGATTCGGTACAGGTTATGTGGGAGCGGGATATGAAAATGCTCATGGTGGGTCGGGGGGTTACGTTGCGACAGCCGGCAATGCCTTTCAGGACTGGAAAAATAGTTTTCACCATAATAATGTCATTCTCAATCGTGATATGTGGACGAACTATGACTGGAATGCTTTAGGGGTTGGCATTTATAAAGGCTATGCGGTGATGTGGGTCGGACAAAATCCTGATCCTTCATACAATACCCTGGCTCCTGTGAATGGAACCGCTGCCAGTGAACAACTATGGGGAACCACAGGAAACGATTGCCTCTATGGTCGTGATGGCAACGATGAATTGATGGGATTAGCAGGTAATGATTATCTCTATGGTGAAGCAGGTGATGATAAAATGTGGGGATATGAAGGTAGCGATCGTCTCAGTGGAGGTCTAGGTAACGATACGTTGAGCGGCAATGAAGGGGATGATGCCATTGCTGGAGGCGCAGGAAACGATCTGCTGTTTGGAGATAGTGGTAATGATACTTTGATTGGTGGTGCAGATAGCGATATTTTGTTAGGTGGTGCTGGTCACGACACGCTTTGGGGAAATGAAGGAGGCGATTTCTTTTATTTCGCTTACATCACAGATGGCATTGATACAATTAAGGACTTTAACCGCCTGGAAGGTGATAGGATTGCTGTTTGGGGTCAATCCTTCCAGATTGATCAATCACAAGTAGGTCAATTCTCTTACAATAGTTCGACTGGAGCGATTTACTTTGGACAACAACATTTAGCCAATTTGACCCCAGGCACAGCGTTTGATGTCAATCAGGATATTGTAGTTGCTTAGATATTCTTGTAAAGTTACCCTTTCATAATCTGTTGGCGGAGGGTGTAGGCTTAGCCTATACCCTCCGCCAACAAGACGTTCCATCCTTGTAGCGTGATGTAATTAAGGTAAAGTTATTCCTGGAATGCTGTTAATTTGCTGCTTTGGATAGACTATTTTGGACTTGAAGTAACTTCCTATGAAAGAGGCAGACAAAATTGTAATTTCTTACGATTAAGTGTAAAAGACTACTGAAAGTAAAGGAGTTAGAGTGATGTCAGAACGAGCAAGAGTTGTCTCTCCGGAAACCGATCCTAATTTGCGTCCCTATCAGAACGAAGACCCCAAACCCTATGCCGATCCCAATATTGATCCATACACGGAATTGGACGCGGAACCTTTTCAAGATCCCAATGTTGACCCCTATGTCAATGATAATACTGAACCATTTGTCGATCCCAATGTTGGACCTTACATGAATCAGAATAGCCAAAACCACGCTTGAACGGTGTTATCCAGCTTATTGCGATCGCGATAAATATAAACCTTAATACGTTGATGATGGTATAGCCTGAAATAAGCAATTGTAGACTTACCCTATCTGAGTGTTATGAGTTGCATAACACTCAGATAGGGTTGTTAATTCTAAGCATCTTTCACACAATTTGAACTACAGCGTTCTCAAAGTTGCCAGGTTGATAAAGTGTTCAGGCTATGGGTTAATGCTTGATAAACTAGCAACCTCTAACATTCCAATTGCTATAGTTATGATTCAGGCAATAAGTTAATTAGAGATAATTGGAAAACTGACGATTGCGATCGCCCCTAGTAGATGCAACAGATGCAACGGCTACATCAAGCAAGCAAAATAATTAGAATCAGAAAGCTAACGATGGGCAAGCTGGTTCCAAAAAACAATTCAGCAGTGCCGTTATCGGGAGCGGGGGTAGCTGGAAGTTGAGTTTTCATGACTGGACTCCTGAATGAATCTGCCCTTAATATGGCAGCGTTGGTTAAGTTTGACATCCGTCTATCAGATTATCCAAACGGGTAGATATCTGATTGAGTATATCTTCTAGCTTTTTATCTACTGATTAAATACATCTCCGAGAATTCCGATTCCGGGAAGAATGTTCTACAAAGATATCGGTATCAACTTATCCAATTTACGCAGTCAAGACAGAGAATTCACAAAACTTCACACTTTAGACAGTGTGAGCAAATTTTCACGGAGAGAATTGCTGACCATGTTTCACTCATCCTCAGTCGTCATTCCCAGGTGATCATGATTGCTGAACAGAATCAAACTGCTATCACAATCATCACTGTTCAAGAATTGTTTAACGGTTGGGTTGGTAAGATTAACGACCCATCGCTTGTACAGCGTCTTCCAATTCTCTACTCCAAACTTTGGACAACTGTAAAATATCTGCAAACGGTTAAAATCCTAAATTTTACGCCCGAAGCGGATGTTTGCCTGAAGCAATTGCTCAGGGATCATCAACCCTTGCGGAAGAACCGTCTGCAAAAAGATATGCGAATTGCAGCGATTGCCTTGTCATTAAATGCCACTGTTGTAACTCGTAATCAACGAGATTTTGGACAAGTTCCAGGATTGACAGTTATGGATTGGACTGTGTAGTTATACCATTTTGGATTTTAGATTTCCGATTTTGGATTGCAGAATGCTTGACTAGCTAACCGTTCTGGCAATTGAAATCATGCACATATTACCCAAAATGGTATTACAGTTAAGTTAGCTCAGCATTAGAAGAACGGTTGCTGATCTCTGATTTTATAGCTTTTTGAGATTTCGAGATCAACGTCGGCGCGTGGCTCTCGACCCTGCTCAATTAGTTTCTCTTGGAACTGAGTTTGCAGAGGAAGATCGTGCTCTTGCTGAGTTAAGCATGACTGATTATGCGACGATGCTTGTTCAGGAAGATCAACGATGACTGACCAGTTTAAACGAGGTGAAGTTTGGTTGGCAAATCTCAATCCAACTCAAGGTTCTGAGCAGTTGGGTATTCGTCTAGTCATCATTTTCCAGAACGATATTGTTTCTCAGTTTTCTACGACAATCATGACAATTCCCTTAACAACCAATTTACGTCGTGCTTCATTACCAATTTATCTATTGATTGAGCAGGAAGACGGTGGATTGGCTCAAAATTCAGTTGCATTATGCTATCAAATGCGGGTGTTGGATAAGACTCGTTTAATTCGGAGATTGGGGCAGCTTAACCCCGAAACAATCATTCAGCTTGAAACGGTAGTTCTGCTAACGCTGGGATATGAATGATGTTTCAAAGGAGGCGATCGAATGCTTGACCCCAGAGAAATCCTCGCTGCCGCTTTTCGACGCGCTGCTGTAATTCAGACCAGAACGCTCAGCTACTTCCTTGAGAGTCCATCCTTTTTCTTCAGCTAATTCTCGAATTCGTAACCGAATAAGTCCATTACCAGAAGAACTACTCCTCTAAAATCTCAACCAAATCGTCAACTGAGACATCGAAGATGTAGGAAAGCTTTTTAAGCGCAGTGTAATCTACAGTTGCAAGGCTGGGAGACTGGGCATAATTTTTGACAGTGCTGTAGGGAATTTCAGAGCACTCAGACACTTCTTTTAACGTCCAACCTTTTTCAAGCGCCAATTTTCGAACCCGCAGCCTAATCTTTCCCATAAATAGGATTGACAAAAGCTACGCTCTAGCTTTTATAAGAACCTTTCAAAGCGATCGCCCCTCTAGCCTGGAAAACTAGCGCGATCGCTCACCAAAACCATCATGCATCTACGCTATCCCCACAAACAGTGGGCAGGATTCCCCTATGATACCAATCCCGTCGATTAAATTAAACTGGTTTTCACTTCTGACTGGCTCAGGATCGTCTGCGACTGATTTCAATCCAGAAGCTTAAGAGATAAGTTGGGAGAGGAGCGATCGCGAACCTGTGTTAATTCTGATCATTGGTTCTCGTCGCGGGATTGTATTAAGCGCGATCGATCGTTACTGGTTCTAACTCTTCCTTCGTTAAGTGCTGCTCTTTTTCTTGCCAATATTGTTCCATGTAAGCACGAGCTTCTTCTGGCGTATAAAACCGCCCTATCATCATGGGTAGCTCTACCGTTTCACCTTTGGCAATTTGCATTGTCATCAGTGTTACTTTCACCATGATGTGATTATTCCACTTAAATGCTTTGCGAAATCGAGGATCAGAATTTAAGCCCCATCCTAACTTATCCGCAATCCTGATATCTTCTCGTATAAAAGGATAGACGAATTCCTCATTCCCTACGGTTAATTTGACATCCCAGGCGGAATCTTGACGAGGATTTGGTTCGATCGCTAAGACGATGACATTCATGATTGTAAGTAATAAACCGCTTGCAGACTCCACACTCTAAGAAAAGTCTACTCTCTCTAATTTTATATCTTGATCCGTATTTTGCTCGTCGTCCTAATCCCCAAGGATCTCGAATCAATAATCGACCTTGAGAATCAAAACCGTCAACTACCACTGCATGACCAATTAGTTTTCCATCCTCCCAAAGCCCTGCTGCCCAAGACCCAGTGCTGTTTAAAGCTTGCATGAGTTGTTGGTTAGTGGCATTGGGAAGCTCAATAGCACCACCTTTCCACTGACCGGGCAATCCACTTAGAGTGTTTAAGATATCTTTTAAATCTTCCAGTTCCATTGGTAAACCATCTGCAACTCGAGCAATGTCTTGTTGTGAGATAGTTTCTATGCCGCGATCGCGCAACAACATTTCTCCACATGCCGCCGCACAAGCATCTTGATTAAACTGTTTCACGACTGTTGGATCAGTTCGTTCTTCAATCGCTTGCCACTGCCCGCCTGCATCCAAAGGTTGCTCTTGTTTCACGTTTAATGAGTCTCCTGAAAAGAGTTGACGCTGGAGATACTAACGAAAATTTTTAACATTGCAAGTCTTCCTGGTTCTCAATCGTTAGTTCCTGTATACTACTTGTCCAGGAATACAATAAATAGAACAATGAGTAAAGTGATTGCTTTTGGTTGGTACGGTGGGAAATTTAATCATCTCAACTGGCTGCTGCCTCTGTTGCCAGAGGCAACTCATTATTGTGAACCCTTCGGCGGTTCTGCTGCGGTTTTGTTAAATCGCCAGCCTGCTCTAGTGGAAACGTACAATGATCTAGATGGAGAAGTGGTCAACTTTTTTCGGGTGCTGCGCGATCGCCAAGAGGAATTGATTCAAGCGATCGGGCTAACTCCTTTTTCTAGAGAAGAACTTAGAATTGCTGTAGAACAATCAATCGAGGGTTTGTCAGAGTTAGAACGGGCTCGTCGGTTTTTTGTGCGGGCACGACAGGTCAGAACAGGGCTAGCCCAAACCGCTAGTGTGGGACGCTGGGCCCATTGTAAGCTGACCAGTCGAGCGGGGATGGCAGGGGCAGTATCTCGCTGGTTGGGCAGTGTTGAGGGATTATCTGAAATTGTGCAGCGCTTGTTGCGAGTGCAAATTGAAAATGGAGAGGCGATCGAAGTCATTCAACGATATGACAGCGAGGACACGTTGTTTTACTGCGATCCTCCTTACCCACATGATTCACGCGGAGATACAAACGCTTATGGGTATGAAATGACGAATGAGCAGCACTGCCAATTAGCAGAGGTGCTGCAAGCGGTGAAAGGTAAAGTGGCTCTCTCTGGCTATCACTGTCGGTTACTGAATGATCTTTATCGAGATTGGCATTGCATCGAAGCGCCTGAGAAACAGTGCCTTTCGGTGAAGCAGCCCCGAACAGAAGTGCTTTGGGTAAATTATGAGATATCGCGGGAGGAAATAGAATGCTTGACCCCAGAGAAATCCTCGCTGCCGCTTTTCGACGCGCTTCCAGCAATTTGGGACAGCCACTAGTTAAAGATGCAGAAATTAGGGAGCAGGTTGAATATGTAGCTCGTAATTTGAAGAACCGGGCTGGGGTACGTTTACTGATGGCGTGTCTGTTAGCAAAGTTACACCGACCTCAAGTAGACGTAAGAAAACCTTATACCGAAATCGGAGAACCAGATTCCTTCTCAGGCAGAACTTACGATGAACGATATATTACCAGTTTCATCAATGAACATAACCTCCCTTGTAATCCCACCACTGCTTTTCTCACACCTGCTTTACGCAATCGAAACGCAATGCTAACGAGAGATTTCAATCTTGTAGGTAAGCCACCTCAGCTCTACCGATTTGTGCTTAATCTTTTAGATGATGTTAGTAATATGAGAATTGCACCAGATGACTTGTTGGCAGAGACAATTCGCTGGCTTATTATCGATCGCAACGAAAAACAAATACGAATTGAAACCTTGCTTCAGGAGTTAAGGACAACAGAAGGTGCTTTACCTTTGTCAACTGAAGACATTGTTCAGTTAGTTGAGAAGCATTTAAGCTTGAAAGGAACAAGCCGCTTACCTGTCTTGATTGTCACTGCTGCATACCAAGCAGTGCAAGAACATTTGGGAGAAAAGGCACTTGCATTAGAATCTCATAATGCTGCCGATGTACAAACCGGTGCTTTAGGAGACATCGAGATTACTTTGCTAGGTGACGATGAAGTAATCACCAGTTATGAGATGAAAGATAAGCGTATCACGGATGGAGATATTGACAGAGCATTACAAAAGATTTACTCACAAAGTAGACGAATCGACAACTATATTTTTATCACAACCGAAATTATTGATGAGCAAGTTCAAGGTTATGCTCGTTCCTTGTATCAGGAGACTGGAGGTATTGAATTTGTCATTTTGGATTGCGTTGGATTCATTCGACATTTTCTACATCTATTCCATCGTTTGAGAGGAGAATTTCTTGAAACTTATCAATCTCTGATTCTACAGGAACCGCAAAGTTCGGTAAGTCAACCAGTTAAGGAGGCTTTCTTGGCAATGCGACGAGCAGCAGAAGCAGAGTTAGAAATTGATTAAATTGTAGCAGTAGCAGTTTGAGTAGAAGGAGCCAGAGAAATCCGATCGCCCCCTTCACCCCTTAACACTTTCTGAGAAACTACTCTTCTATTATGGCCGTAGCCACGGCGGTTAGGACAAGGACGTTTTTTTGGGGGCGCAAAGCGCCCCCAAAAAAAACGTCCTAAGAAAAGTGGCTACAGCTATACCTCAATTAGAACATCGAAGGTTTGAGCAATCTGCGGATCGCAGTCATGTCTACTGTGCTCATGCCATCATCTCGACGAGCATAGCTCTTGACTGTGTTGTAGTTGACTCTGGAGCGGTCAGCAACATCTTGCAGTATCCAACCCTTCTCTTCAGCAAGCTCTCGAATCCGCAGTCTAACTGCCTCATCGTGAGGATCAGTCCTCTAAAACTTCAACTAGATCCTCGATCATGACATCAAAAGCACGGGCTATCTTTTGCACAGACGCATAATCAATCGTGGCCATCCTTTCACGGCGGATGTAGCTTCTAACCGTACTATAGGGAACTCCAGAACGATCAGCAACTTCCTTCAGCGTCCAACCCTTCTGTTCAGCCAATTCTCGAATTCGTAGCCTAACTAACCCCATTCAGGTATTGACAATTGACGCATACGCATCGTTTAATAATTATCAGCACAACGATCGCCCCTCCAACCTGGAAAACTAGCGCGATCGCTCACCCAAACCATCATGCATCTCCATCATCCCCACAAGCAGTGGGTAGGATTTTCCTATGATACCAATCCCTTCACTTAAATTAAACTGGTTCGCATTTTTGCCTGGTTTCGGATCGTCTGTGATTGGTTCCAGTCCAGAGACTCAAGAGACGAGTGGGGAGAAGAGCGATCGCGAACCTGTATTAGTCATCATCATTGGTTCTCGTCGTGGCATTGCCAATATCATACAAACCCTGTTTCGTCTCAATTTTGCTCAAGTTTATGAGTGGAGTAAACCCCAGGTTGATCAGAATAGTAGACGGTGGATGAGCATTCTCACGAAGTACGTTCGCTTCGATTAACTATTTTTCAATAACGCTCGAAAACCTGCTTGGCGAAAGTACTCATCTGCGGTTAAGGCATCTGTAATGCCTTGTTGCTGCATGGTGACAAACGATATACAATCAACCAGTCCCCATTCTTTGTCTGCTCGATTGCTATACAAGGTAAATGCAGCCCTATACAATTCCTCCGTTAGGGGCACAATTTTGACACTTGGATCAAATTGAAGGGATTCCAGCAAATGAATCGCTGCCAATCGATACTTCTGTTTAGCAAGTGCGTTCCCAATCTCTAATAAAATTGCCTGAGTTGTTATCAAAACTGTTCTAGTAGCTTCCAGTTGATTTGCCAGTTCAATGGCTCTTGTGTGATTTTGATCGGTTGACACAGATAAGGCGATCGCAAATGATGTGTCTAGAAAAACCTTAGCCATTTTCAGTGGAATTTTCACCGTATAAGTAGTGATCTAAATTCACTGACCAATCGGAGGGTCCTTCTAATTGCAGCGATCTAGCGGTTTGCAAAAATGACTTGGGGGGCTGAACAACATGAGGAAGAATCGGCTCAACAACGATTCGTACTCGTGTTCCAGCTTCTAAGTTGAGAGGAACATCTGGATAGAAAGCTACTCCATCAAACACAGCTTCTAAAGTTTGAACCATAGGAAATGATGCAGAATTGATTGCTTTAAGTATAACTTCTGCGATTGAGTCAGGAACCTTTGTCTAACTCATTTCATATTGGAGGATCACTCCTCTAAAACTTCAACCAGATCCTCGATCGCCACTTCAAAAACACGGGCTAGTTTCTGAATCGCTGTGAAATCTGTAGTTGCCATACTTTCACGCTGAGCATAGTTTTTCACCGTGCTGTAAGTCAGCCCAGAACGCTCAGCTACTTCTTTGAGGGTCCATCCTTTTTCTTCAGCCAATTCTCGGATTCGTAACCGAATAAGTCCCATTAAAGCATTGACAAAAGACTCAAATGAGTCTTTAATATTTTTACGAGTTAAATGATCGCCCCTCTAGCCTGGAAAACTAGTGCGATCGCTCACCAAAACCATCATGCATCTACACTATCCCCACAAACAGTGGGCAGGGTTTCCCTATGATACCAATCCCTTCACTTAAATTAAACTGGTTTTCACTTCTGACTGGTTCTGGATCATCTGCGACTGATTCTAATCCAGAGGTCCAGGCAACGAGTTGGGAAAGAGGCAATCGCGAACCCGTCTTAATTCTCATCATTGGTTCTCGTCGGGGCATTGCCAATATCATTCAATCGTTGTTTCGTCTCAATTTTGCTCAAATTCACGAGTGGAGTAAACCCCAGGTTGACCCGAATAGTGGGCGATTGATGAGTATTCTCACGAAATATATCCGCTTCGATTGAAGGAGTGACAGACGTTATTGATGAGCGATCGCCTTTAGAAGATTTGCCTCCTCCAGTTCTAAACGAGCCAGGGTTGCTGCGACTTCTGCTAAATAGAGAGCAGTATTGGCGCGAATGATGGGATCAGTCTCCCTCAGCAAGTCTTCGCAGTAAGACCAAACTCGCAGTCGATAAGCCCGAATCGATTCAGGATCATCTGTGTAAGGTTGGGATTCAGACATCATAGGTTCCTTTAAGGTTGAGGGAACGAGGACCAGAGCAGAGGTCATCAACAGTTATGAAATGAATTTACAATAAGTAGAATAACTTTACAAAATCTCTCTGACTCTTATGCCAATCAGCAGTGAAGTTCTCAAGCAAGACCTAGACCAACTCACCGATGAGCAACTTCAGCAAGTCGCTGATTTTATAGCTTTTTTGAGATTTCAAGAGCAACGTCGGCGTGTGGCTCTCGACCCTGCTCAGTTAGTTTCCCTTGGGATTGAGTTTGCAGAGGAAGATCGTGCTTTTGCTGAGTTAGGCATGAGTGATTATGCGACGATGCTTGTTCAGGAAGATCAACGATGACTGATCAGCTTAAACGGGGTGAAGTTTGGTTAGCAAATCTCAATCCATCTCAAGGTTCTGAGCAAGCAGGTGTTCGTCCGGTCATCATTTTTCAGAACGATATTGTTTCTCAGTTTTCTACGACAATCATTACAATTCCATTAACAACCAATTTACGCCGTGCTTCATTACCAATTTGTCTACTGATTGAGCAGAAAGAAGGTGGATTGGCTCAAGATTCAGTTGCATTATGTTTTCAGATGCGGGTGTTGGATAAGACTCGTTTAATTCGGAGGTTAGGACAGCTTCACCCCAAAACAATTACCCAACTCGAAACAGTAGTTTTGCTGACATTGGGATATGAATGATGTCTCGGAGGCGATCGAATGCTTGAAGGGCTTGTCCTAGATCAACAAACACTTGTTGGAGTGGTTGGACGTTTTGCCAGTACTAGACGCTATCTCATCATCACGGTTTATCAAATTACTGAGGCTGGGAGTTAAACAAATGTACGGATATAGATGTGAGTGCTGTAAAGGAACGGTAGAATCTCGCACGGTTAAGCGTGAAGCATTCAAACATAGAGATGGATTTGTCATTCTTGAAGATGTAACAATCGGTGTTTGTGATCATTGTGGCAATTGATATTATTCAGCCGATATTCTTCATGTCGTTCACGCTGTCGCTACTGGAGCGCGATCGCCTGAGAGAATTGAGCAAATTCCAGTGGCTCATCTCGAATCAGCGTAGAAACTCCGCAGCCTAACTCGTCTCACCGCAAGGATCACTCCTCCAACACCTCAACCAGATCCTCGATCGCCACCCCAAACACACGAGCAATCTTTTGCACTGAAATTAGATTGACCATCGTCATTCCCGGAGAGTTGGCATAAGTTGCAACCGTGCTGTAGGGCAGACCTGCTTGTTCAGCGATGTTTTTCAGCGATCGTCCCTGCTCAGACGCAAGTTCTTTAATTCGCAACCTAAACACAATTCATCTCAGCATTAGAAGAACGGTTAAACGGTTAAAATCTTTTTTCGGTGAGCATCTCAAAGAATCAAAGGCGTTGTTCTAAAATTGACCATGAAGGATATTTTGAAACCAAAAGTACTGGTATACTAACTTATCAGTTGATTTTTTAGGAATTTTTTAGCTGTGGTAAGTCTGTCAAGCATCTCTACCACCCCTGAAGTAGAGAGTGTTACGTTGGAAGAAATAGATCACCTTGATAGGCAACTATACCATCGCTTTCAAGCCAGATTCCAGATCCAGCCCTCGTTAACTCGACTTCTAGTTAGTTTTCAAGCCAACAAAACTAGACCGATATATCGCTGGTACAAATACAAGGAAGCTTTCTCCGCTGCTCTGGTTGAACTTTTATGTCAGCGATATGGAGTGATGCAAGGCACGATGTTAGATCCTTTTGCAGGTAGCGGAACTGCTTTATTTGCTGCTAGTGATATGGGCATGGAATCAGATGGCATTGAGTTGTTACCTATTGGTCAACAAATTATTGATACCAAGAGACTTTTAGATGTTGATTTTACACCCGGCGATTTTGCGAGGCTGAAGATGTGGTCGCAGTTGAAAATATGGCAACAATTTGAGGGAGCAACACCACTAACAGAGCTAAGAATCACAAAAGGGGCGTATTCTCAAGAAAATAAAACGGCAATTGAACAATATCTTTCAGCGTGCTGTCAAGAAAACTCCAGGGTGCAATCCGTTTTACGTTTTGCTCTACTCTGTATTCTGGAATCCATTAGCTATACTCGCAAAGATGGGCAGTACCTTCGTTGGGATTACCGTTCTGGTCGGGGTCAGGGGAAAAAGCCGTTCAACAAAGGTGCAATTTTAGAGTTTGATCAGGCAATCACTCATAAAATCAGCGAAATTCTTCATGATTTAGAACCTTCTACACAACAAGGAGAACTTTTTCCAATTCAAAAAAGTCAAGGTCGGATTAATCTTCACAGTGGTTCTTGCCTGAATATCCTGCCCCGTTTATCTACTGCGTCCTATGATGCCATCATAACATCACCGCCCTATTGCAATCGATACGACTATACACGCACCTATGCATTGGAGCTAGCTTTACTTGGGATTTCTGAGAAGGAATTGATTCATCTCCGTCAGGAAATGTTGAGTTGCACTGTTGAAAATCGCCCAAAGGCTTTGCTGGATATTAATCAGAGTTGGCAACTGAGTTTAAGTGTTGCTGATTCACAAAGGCTATTGCAAGCCATTTTAAGATATTTAGACAACCAAAAATCGCAAGGGGTATTGAATAATAATGGTATACCCAGGATGGTAAAAGGATACTTCTATGAAATGGCTTGCGTTATACAGGAATGTTTTCGCGTTCTAAAACCCGGAAGATTTTTGTTTATGGTGAATGATAATGTGCGTTATGCAGGGGCAAGCGTTTCTGTAGACATGATTCTCTCAGATTTTGCTGAACAACTGGGTTTTGTCGTCGAAAGTATTCTTGTTTTACCAGGCGATAAAGGCAACAGTAGCCAACAGATGGGAAATCATGGGCGCGACCCTTTAAGGAAATGTGTTTATGTATGGAAGAAGCTGTAATTCGTCTGTATGAGTTCTTATCGTAATCATTTACAATCTAGTGATGACCTCGTGACAACTTATGAAGCCACTCGTGCAGGTTTTGTGGCACTTGCGCTTGAGAAGAATCGACGGGCTACACCTTACGTTGCAGAAGCAAGGGCGCTTCAGGCAGCTGCCAGCCATGCTGAAAGTCCTGCCGATTTACTCAACGTCAAGGGGATTGAAATGGGGTTGTTAACTGCGGCAGGACTATCTGACAAATCTCTTGCCCATTTGATGACAGAAGATAAGATTGAAGCGATTCATGGGCTAATCAGGAATTTTCTTGAGCCAGCAGGTACAAGCTTTGTAGAGGAATTAGTCTTCAGGTTTTTGCTGACTCGTGGCGATACGCTGGGTGGCTCTATGCGTAATGTTGGTGGAGTTTTGGCACAGAGAAAGCTAACTCGTGCTATCCTTTCAACCCTCGCGATCGCAGGCAAGACATATCATTGGCAACACTCAAAAACAAAGAAGTGGATAGCCATGACAAATGATGACACAGAAATTGAATTATCATTACGTGGGATCAATTGGGAAAGCGAGTTGGGTAATCGCACTCTGATTTACAACCTTACTGTTCCACTCGTTAAAAGTAATGTAGATTTGTGTTTGTTTAATCTTGCTCCAGCAGATCTGGTAGTTAACCAATCCAATACAATTAACCCAGCCGCAGTTGCGGTATATACAATTGCTTTGGGCGAACTGAAAGGCGGAATTGATCCCGCAGGTGCAGATGAACACTGGAAAACAGCACAAGCAGCACTCAACCGCATACGCGCAGCTTTTTCTGGAGTTGGGCATACCCCGTTTACTTTCTTTGTGGGATCGGCAATTGCAAAAAGGATGGCAGGTGAAATTTGGAGCCAATTAGAAGATGGAACCCTCAGTAATGCCGCGAATTTAAACGAGGAGAACCAAGTTGCCTCCATTTCTCGGTGGCTATGCAATCTGTGAAAATAACCGCTAGTTGACACTGTACTTTCTTTTCCGCAGCAAACTCTCGAATTCGCAGTCTAACTCGCCCCATTGTGAGGATCACTCCTCAATCACTTCAACTAGATCCTCGATCATGACATCAAAAGCGCGGGCTATCTTTTGCACAGCGGTGAAGTCAACCATTGCCAATTGGTCACGCCTCACATAACTAGCAATTGTTTGATAGTTCACTCCAGAACGCTCAGAAACTTCCTTGAGGCTCCAACCTCTCTCTTCAGCAAGCTCTCGAACCCGCAGCCTGATTAACCCCATCTAATATATTGACAAAATATGCAATCGCATATTTAATAAAGTAACTAACGACGCGATCGCCCCTCTAGCCTGGAAAACTCAGTGCGATCGCTCACCAAAACCATCATGCATCTCCATCACCCCCACAAACAGTGGGCAGGATTTCCCTATGATACCAATCCCTTCACTTAAATTAAACTGGTTCGCATTTTTGCCTGGTTTCGGATCGTCTGTGATTGGTTCCAGTCCAGAAACTCAGGAGACGAGTGGGGAGAAGGGCGATCGCGAACCCGTCTTAATCCTCATTATCGGTTCTCGTCGGGGCATTACCAATATCATGCAAACTCTGTTTCGTCTCAACTTTGCTCAAGTTCATAAGTGGAGTAAACCACAGGTTGACCCGAATAGTGGACGATTGATGAGTATTCTCACGAAATATGTCCGCTTTGATTGAAGGAGTGACAGACGTTATTGATGGGCGATCGCCCTTAAGAGATGTGCTTCCTCCAGTTCTAAACGTGCCAGGGTTGCTGCAACCTCTGCTAGATAGAGAGCTGTATTGGCGCGAATGATGGGATCAGTCTCCCTCAACAGGTCTTCACAGTAAGACCAAACTCGTAGTCGGTAAGCCCGAATCGATTCAGGGTCACTCATGTAAGATTGGGATTCAGACATCATAGGTTCCTCAAATCTAATTCGACTCTAAGCAACTGCCTTTCAGCTTCAATATAAAAGTATTTTACACCAAGCATTGCCTTGTTTGGTATTGTCACGTCCTGTCGAGCTTCTATAGGTTGCAGGGCAGGATGTCGAGCAATCACCGTATAGTTTCCTGGAGGCAGGTCTAGAAAGATTGCATCTGCTACTCTCAACCGAACGGATTGTTGATCGATAATTCTTCCGCTAGTACTCAGAAGAATTATCACAGGTTCCCCATCCACAGATGCCATACCGATACCACGTTCATTCCGAATCAGCACAATAATGTCCGACACGCCCTATCCTCATCATTTAAATTGCCGCACTTCAGTGTACTAAAACTTGATCTTGAGAAGCGCTCAGCAACATAATGGTCAGCATTTTTTTTACAGCATGTAAGCTCACTAACACTATCCCTACAACAGTAAGAGATATACTCTTTGCAAGGAGTCTAGAATATATCGAATATTCCAAGGGCACTTAATGGTTTTTCTTATTCAACCCATAGCTGTGCTATACATTACTATTTGAGGGAGTAATTGTGAAGAGAATTTACTCTTTAGCCGTAGCTTCACTAAGTTTCAGTGCTGTGATTCTTTTCTATACTATTGGTTTTCATTCATCTCAACTTGAAAAAGCAACCTTTGCATTACTTGCTAAAGCCCAAGCAAGTGGCTCTGTGGTATCCCAGCAAGAACCTCAACCTGGAATACTTTATCCAAATAGAATAGATGGTCAAATACAACCTTCTGATTCAATTAATTCATGGGAAGAAGTATCTCCATCACTTAGTAATGATGCTACGACAAATGCCATTGCTGCTCCCGCCACGACAGTTGCAACATTTAACACAACAATTACTAGAAGACCATTTAAGGTTAGAATCTATGATAACGCAACCCAAGATGGAGATATAGTCCGCGTCATTTTTAATGGACGAGTAATTAACTCATCTTTAGTCCTCACAAGTGCAGGGCAGACTTTTGAATTCTCTTCGCAGCAAGGTTTAAACGGCGTGTTAATCGGCTTGAGATTGCAGCAGTAAATCAAGGCTCTCTACCTCCAAACACAGTAAGTATTGAATATCCTGCGGAGCAAACTCTTAATGGTCAACCTTTTGGTAATACATTGGGATTAAATCCAGGACAGAGTTTCATAACTACTGTTGGCTTTCCACAGATTGCTTTTTGTAAAACTAGGCTTAGATTCCCTTGCCTTACACGTCCATATCCTGAAAGTTCGCAACACGCTTTAGAAGCTTTAGGGAATCCCCCAACCCCAATAACAGCTGCCCTTAGACCTGGGCAAGTAGGAAATCCTCTACGTTCGTCCTACCCACGTCTATTAACTATAGACCGCGATAATGCAACGACCCGAAGGCAAAGATCGACTGACCCTTACGCAAATTGTCCAAACAGAAATGGACAATCTCAGCAGCGAGACGAATACCCGCAGGCAGTTTTTCTTGAAAATCTTGGTTCAGCCCACATTAAGTGTATCTTAGCTTCGGATAACCAAGGATCCGGAAGTACCATCGGACTTCAACTTCGTTCATATGCTGAAGTTTCAGGAGGACCGACTTATCGATTAGACAATGGCGATACAATTGAATTTGTAGTGCTTGATTAAGGACAATCTGATGAAAAAAATCAAGACTTTAAACTTGCCTCCCTACAATCATACTTTTGGAGTTTTCGATTCTGGTCTTGATGTTCGAGAAGCTTTTCATGATTTCAATAAGCAGACAATGAGTCAAGGATTCTCTCGAAACCCTGGAAGTTACAACTTCTATACACTTACCGAGTGCAAGAATCTTTTGATTGAGATACAGTTAGCGGATCTTCAGGATGAGATAGTTGTAAGTCATGATACAGTTCGTGCGATCATGGTGCCTTATTCGATTTCTAAGTCGGGCATTGTAGTCTCAGATCTTTTAGGTGTAGTTGAAGAGTTAATTCAACTGCCTGAAGGGAAGTATGCTTTAGTGTTTGAAATTAGGGTGCAGAATAATGAAGTGTTGTTGAGTAGTTTGCAAACCCAAAATAATAATGAGCTCGACTTCTTGGAAAATCAGTGCTGTATTCTAAGCTTTTACCCTAGAACAGCATTAGTGGAATCAGAGATACTTCGATTCGATTCTTGGAAGTCCCCGCCTGATACTGATACATACTGGCCACTTAATCCTACATATCCACTTTTAATGAATTCAGGTCTACCGTAATAATCTGGTTATATTTGCCATACTTGCTCAAGTTTGCAATGTTTATATTTGAGAGATTGAGAAGATCCGAAGCAGTAACTTAGAAAGGGAGATATTACATGTGGTATGTTTTTTGTACGCTAATTACGTCTGGATTAGCTGTTTTCGCATGGAATATTTCGGCATCTTCCTCTTTTGCTCAAAATGTTGACTTAATCTGTTTCATGATTACTTCTTCAGGTGAACTAGTTGATTTGACTCACATCTGTGAAACTGAGTATGTTGATCTATCAACTATTCGCCTTCAAGCTAGTGAAAGATTGAATAATGGTGATTTTCAAGGAGCTATCAATGACTATACTCAGTTGCTGAGATACCAGCCAAATAATGCTGAAGCTTATTTTACAAGGGGCTTACTCTATTGGAGAGTAGGTAACACACGGAATGCAGTTGTAGATTTTCAGGCATCAGCCCAGCTTTTTAGTCAGCAAGGGGAAGAGGAGCGTTACCTCATTGCAATGGAGCAGATAGAGCAGATCCAATCGCAAGAATAAAAGGATAAGAGTAGATATCTAGAACGGCAGCAACATTAGACCTTATCGGAAACTGTTCTATGTGGTCTGAGTCGCGTTCACAACAATTTCCAATCCCAAAGACCTTATTTCCAATTAAAGTCATTTCACTGTGAAATCATTACTTCTACCTGACAGTCTATTTCACCATCACAATAATTCCTTCAAAATGTTGAAGGCTTCAGCAATCTTCATAGAACTCCGATACTCATGCCATTATTGTCCGTATTAGAGAAAGAGTTGAGCTGCTATTAGTGTAACTTCTGCCTGAAACGGAGATGAAAGATTATTCTTCCAACACTTTGACTAGATCCTCGATCGCCACTCCAAAAACACGGGCAATTTTTTGTACCGAAACTAAGTTAAGCATCGTCATTTAGTTTTAATTCTGAGAAATGAGGACGACTGCTAAGACACTGGAGCACCAACCGATTCAAAAGATAGATTTTCACCCAGTTGGTAAATTCCAAGTCGTCCAGCATCAATCATTTTGTAGCGACCAACAATTTGAATCCAGTCTCCCCCAGTCGTAGGATCGAATGTCAAATACTTAAATTCAAGCGTATTAGAGCCATCCTGCCGAAGTTCCTGTTGGCATTGTTGCATGAACCTTTCCAAATCAGCCGAAAGCCAATACTGATGCCTGGAATAATTCAGGCAATCTTCGAGGTCGTTGCCAATGGGAATCTGGTTGCAATCCTGCGTCAAAATTACTTGTTTTTGTGTCTGCCAGTTGACGATCGCTTTAATTCCTGGGTTTTGCTGCAAGTCCAATAATGCTGCAACTAACGGCGGAGTGAGCCGCTGCTCTGCAACTAATAAATAAGTTGGGTCATCTTGAATAGGATTAAAAGCAGTCATGGGATTCACCTCTGTTTTGATGTTGAATTGAATGTGTTCTCTAGGCGAGATTGTCCACTCCCCACCGTCGCTAGACCTGACAATAACCTCCTTTGCTTGACATTGATATCCCCAATGAGAGAGAAGTGATTCATATTGCCGCAAATGATATCGAGCCAACTTTGAATTCTCAAACTTCCAAATCAAGCCATTTGGCGAAAAGATGACACTAGCAGCTAATTCCTGGACAGTTAGCGTTTTCATTTAATGCACCCTGTTATTCTCTCCATTGCCAACTTTATTAACTAGTTCAATAACGTCTCGATCGCTATCCCTTTCTAGTATTTCAGCAATTTCTGCAAGTGAATATCCATCGTGGCTGGCAGTATCAATCAAGGAATTGAGAAATCCTTTAAGCAGTTCGAGAGCTTCTTGGGTAGACAACCCATTTCCCTTGTGTAGAACTTTCTCTTGATCGTCGTGTGGAATTTTCCCTTGATCATCCAAGTCATCCAGAACTCTAGTTAGAAGGTAAGTTGCTTCTGTCGCAGCTTTAGATTTCCGCGATTTGGCATACCGCTCTAGCTTGTCCACGATACCATCTGGCAAGCCAATGTTAATCCGGGGAGGACGAGAGGAACGTTCTGACATAGAATGTTGGCTAAATTATCTAATTTTACCTACTATCCAGTTTGCTGGTGCTTGGATAGTAAAAATAGCGATTTTTGTAATACCAGACGCTGAATAGAAATATTATTCAGCAGTAGTAAAATAAAACGCGAGATTGGATAGAGATAATCACAAATTAACTATCCAATCTGTTGACATCTGCTATCCATGCTGCTAAAAATTGGGTATGCAAACTTGCAGCGAACTCGCATCCATTTCGCTACCGACCTGAAGCCGCCGGAAGTAACGATCGATATTTCAAAGATCAATATTTCGGATGGACTGGATATCAGTATTAGACAATCAGTTACGGTAGCTGAAGGCGATCGCTTGACAAAACCATCATGCATCTCCATCACCCCCACAAGAGGTGGGCAGGATTTCCTTATGATACCAATCCCTTCGCTTAAATTAAACTGGTTTTCGTTTTTGAGCCATTCAGGGTCGTCTGTGGCAACACCCAATGAGAATTCTGAGAAGTTGATTGCGAATCAGGGCGATCGCGAACCCGTCTTAATCCTCATTATCGGTTCTCGTCGGGGCATTACCAATATCATGCAAACTCTGTTTCGTCTCAACTTTGCTCAAGTTCATGAGTGGAGTAAACCACAGGTTGACCCGAATAGTGGACGATTGATGAGTATTCTCACGAAATATATTCGCTTCGATTAATGAGCTACAACAACTCATCCATTAGGGTCATGACTCTGATGGCTCCGTGGTTCAGAGAGGGAGGTTTGGTTTGGGTGAATTGGGTTTCCAGGAGTCCTTTCAGGGCGATCAGTTTGAGGCTATTTTCGGCTAACGTTTGGGCGATCGCCTCGGCTGCTTCCAGATAGCCGATCGCGCCTAAGTCAGCCAGAGCGGTTCGTCGTAGTTGTAAGTCTTTACCCTGTAAGGCTTCAACTAAGATGTCGCCATAGGGTTTGGCTTGTTGCGGGTTGGCGGCGAGTTGGTAGAGCGATCGAGCGGCAGCATAGCGAATGCGGGCGATCGGGTGTTGCAGAAAGGGTTGAATCAGGGGGATAGCATCGGTGGCTTGTAACGTGCCCAATGCTTCCAGGATGGCATCGTAGGGTTGAGCGACATCGGGTTGTTCGGGTGCAGGTAGTGTACCTGGAATGTTATTTTCCAGCAGTTGTATCAAGGTTGGAATACTGCTGGGATCATTTAGCAGTTCAAGGGATTGAGCAGCAGCTTCGCGCACATAAAAGTCGGTGCAGGATAGGCAATCGATTAAAGGCTGCACAGCTTTGCGATCGCCCAGTTTTCCCAGTGCTCTGGCGGCATTGCGGCGCAGGGGATAGCCACCAGCAGGGGTGCGATCGGCTTCATCTTGCAATGCAGTGATCAGAGTTTCCACGACTCCAGGATGATCCACGCGAAAGCGCCCCAGCCACCAAGCAGCATAGACTCTGAGGCCCAAATCATCTCCTTGAAGGTGGGCGATCGCCTGCTCTATGGTCAAAGAATCGCTGGTGATGTTTGAGGATGGGTCTGACATAACCAGGGTTTGTGATGGAAAGCTTTTAACACAAACGAACGCAGAACTGCATAGATTAAACACAAATCAGTTGCCACAGCATGAGCAGAAACCGATTAGCGCATCCACGAACTTCTGCGTTCGGTATGGAACTTAAAAGAACATCTAAACGACGGAATTTACAACGGTGTGATGTTTACAATCCGGCCGCCTTCCCGCTGCACCCGTTGCATGTAGGGAGACAACTCCTTGTAAGGGATGATCACTGCCCGGTTGACCCGCCGCACTTTAGGATAGCGTGGCAGGTTAGCGCTGATGGCCTCAACCCGATAGAGGCGACCATCAAGAGCGATCGAACCACCAAAGGCAGTGTTTAGCGGTTCACCTTTCTTGGCAGGCAGATAAGTGCTACCTGGGCTAGCAATGCTGGAAGTCATGTTGCCTGCCAACTCAACTGCTAGGCGGGGGAAGGTTCCGGCAATTTGAGAGCGATCGCTGGTGGCATAGCCGCGATATAGCTTAAACATGCGAGTGAAGCCAGCCGTGCGCTGTCCAACGCCAGTGGTTTCAAAATCGCGGTAGTAGGGTACGATGTTGTCGCCGAAATTAGTTTGATACTCTACAGAATCGATGTAGGAATCGATGTCAGCATCATAGCCTTCATTCTGATAGAGGTCCAAATGATAAATCACTTCTGCTTCATCATAAGGAGCGCGGCCCAGCAGGTGCTTATAGTTCAATTCGATCGTGCGGGTCTGGAAGCAATTGTAAAAGAACTTATTTTTATAAAGTTCTGACTTGGCAACCGCCCGGACAAAGTTTTGCACGGTGATTTGCCGATTCCGCAACAGAGATTCCAGGCTCGTCAAACGCTCAGACTTCATCAGGTAGTCGTTGCCGAGTAACTGTCGGTAAACCGCGTTAATCACCTGTGTGACATCATCATCGGTAGCAGTCGGACGCAATTCCACTGGAGCAGCGTTGGTAAACGCAGAAGTGCCCAGGCGAGAGGCAGCAGTTGTAATAGCCATCAAAAATTCTCCTTGCTTCAAGTATTGTAACTAAAGGGGCTATCGATCCCTCAGGCAACCGTAATGTCCATGACCTTGCATCCCTGGCGATTGAGTTGTTGCAACTTCGTGGACAACTGCTCATAAGGGACGACCACTTCAGATACACTACGACGAACAACGGCAGAGTTCGGTGAAGCAGCTTGCATGATGCGAATCCGGTACAATTCGCCACGTTGAGATCCAACCAACACAGCCATAATCTTGTCTCCTTCTCAAACTGCAAGTTGCAAGTTGAGCACAAATAGTGATTCCTTAGGATTTATTAAACAACCTACAAAATTGCCCAGCAAAGTAATCAACTGCTTGCAAGTATGCTTTAAGCTGATCACCTTACTGGGCAGACACGCCCCTTAGCTTCTGAGCGAGACGTGTCTTAGCTCAGAGCGTTGATCGCGTAGTCGATGTAGGAGTTAGCCTCGACCGCAGAATCTCCTGTCAGTCCATGGTTTGCCTTGATGTGCTTCAGGGCTTCAACATACCAGCTAGGAGACAAGTCAAAGGTGCGGTTGATTTCAGCCAAGCCACTGATCAAATAGTCATCCATTGGGCCAGTTCCACCTACAACCAAGCAGTAGGTGATCATCCGCAAGTAGTAGCCGATGTCACGAACGCACTTTTCCTTACCACGCTGGTCAGCAGCGAAGTTTGGTCCCTGCATTTGGGTGGTGTAGGGGAACTTGTTGTATACAGCTTGAGCAGCGCCTTCAGCCAAACGCTGAGCGTTTTCGCTCAAAGACTTAGCAGCTTGCAAGCTAGCAGCAGCTTGACGGAAACGTCCGAATGCAACTTGCATTTCGGTGCTGCTCAGAAAACGGCCTTGGGAATCAGCAGCAGCGACTGCTTCGGTCAGAGGGGTTTTCATAGTGAAGATATCTCCGAATGGTTTTGCAAAGTTGGTGTTGAAAAAGACGATTCACTTCTAGCAGTCAGAGGTCAGCATGGCTGAGTGACTGAGTGCTAGCGGCTATGGATGAATCCCAAATTAAGCAACAGCAGCAGCAGCGCGATCGAAGTAGCTGCCCAATTCAGCAACCAGGTTGCTGCAATCACCACGGGTGATGTTGTTTGGATCGTTAGCGATCGAAATTGCTGCATCCTTCATTTTCTGAACACCGACAGAAACGGAAGCACCGGGAGTTCCGAGAGCCAGGTAGGTCTCACGCAGACCGTTCAAGCAGCGATCATCCAAAACGCTAGCATCGCCAGAGAACAATGCATAGGTGATATAGCGCAAGATGATTTCCATGTCGCGCAAGCAAGCAGCCATACGGCGGTTGGTGTAAGCATTACCACCAGGAGCGATCAACTGGGGTTGCTCAGCAAACAAAGAACGAGCAGCATTTGCAACAATCGTGGACGAGTTGCTGGTAATGCGGTTAACCATGTCCATCCGCTTGTTGCCATCTGCAACCAATGCACTGAGGGCATCTAATTGAGAACCACTGAGGTACTCACCCCGAGCATCAGCCTGAGAAACAACCTTAGCAAACGCATCTAGCATAGATTTTGTCTCCTATCTATCTGGTTGAGTTGGTTTGAGTCGTCGTTTTGATTAAAACTGAAAGGTTCAGTCAGTTGTCTTCAGACTGCCCAGACAGCCTAGAGCGGCGAACAAGAGACAGTCCAGTCAAACTGCTGCATCAAAATTCCCCACTGTCGAATGCTAAAACGTTTTAGCGAGACACTCTTAAAATCTTGAAACTTCTTCATATTTGTATAAGAGACTGGAAAACTTGATAAATCAGCAGATTGACTAAATTTGGTCTGTTATTCGTGCCCTTCAAGATATTTTTATACAACGTGTCTGTCTCTTAGTTTGTTACAAATCCTCAGAGGATGGCTTTTTGTAATAAAACTTTACTTTACTTCTCAGAAGGGAGGCAAGAGGGAAGAGGAGAAAAAGGTGGGGGGATGGGGGA
>Ga0224722_1000104_pt1 | contig 46986 bp, 39 predicted proteins | sample Balambano_FR1_Me_FD_161646 | JGI IMG/M metagenome (GOLD analysis project Ga0224722, IMG submission 161646) | Freshwater sediment microbial communities from Lake Towuti, South Sulawesi, Indonesia - Balambano_FR1_MetaG | ecosystem: Environmental > Aquatic > Freshwater > Lake > Sediment | place...
GTGTTTATCTATGCCAATGGAACCCGCTGCGAAGGCGAGTTCCGCAACGACTTTCCCAATGGCAAGGGTATCTGTGTCTATGCCAGTGGCAACCGTTACGATGGGCTATTCAAAGATGGAAGGCGCCATGGGCAAGGACTGTTTACCTACACTAACGGTACCCGCTGCGAAGGCGAGTTCCGCAATGATCTGTTTGTTGGCTATGGGTTATGCCTTTATGCCAGTGGTAGCCGTTATCAGGGAGGCTTTAGCAATGGCCAGCGGTATGGTCGTGGCGTGATTATCCTGGTAGATGGTACCCGGTGTGAAGGCGAGTTCCGCAATGATATGTTGTTTGGGCCAGCCAGTTGCATGTTTGCCAACGGCGATCGCTTCGATGGCAATTTCACCAACGGACGTCAGGCAGGACGCGGCATCTACACCTATGCTGACGGTACCCGCCGAGAAGGCACTTGGAGTAATGGTCGGTTTGTGGATGATGCTAAACCACCTACGCCTAAACCAGCTCCACTACCCAAGCTCGATCGCCCTCAAGAAGACTCTTCCAGCTAGACAATTACCTTTGGCTTAACTTTCCTATCCAGCGCGATCGCCACCACTAAACATGAGCAAACGCAACGATGACCTCCTTCAAATCTGCTTATGCAAAAAATCTGGGGAAATCATCCCCCAGAAAAGAGGCTGGTTAACTGGCTAATCTGTGGCTTTTACAACTTCAGGACAGCCACCGCCACCGCTAGGCTTTCTTCGTACAGGGCATCCCGACCCCAGCGTTGTAGCTGCTGACTAAGCAAGAACTCGGCCTTTTGGTCGCGAGACGAAGAATTCACTTGCTCTGTGCGGCAAGCCTGAGCGGCTCCACCTCCCGACTCCATCCGCATACAGCCCGCGGTTTCAGAGCAGAGGATGGTGGCGCAGTTGGCTTCAGGATTGGTAGAGGTAAGCCGTACACCCACGAGGTCGCCAAAGATTTCACCTGGATCGGTGACGGGAATAGCCGCCAATTCCGCAGAAACAGTGCGATCGTTTGTACCCTTAAAAGTGACGGTTTTGATTTCGTAAAACTCATCGCCCCCATCCTGACTGGCGGTGGGCTGCCACCCCAGCCGACTTGCTAGCCAGCCCAGGAACATCAGGGCTTGAGAGATGTTGCCTTTTTCGTAGTCGATCGTGACTTGGTCAAGCTCTGGCAATGCAATTCGGCGATCGGGTGGATCGAAGGTGGCCGCAGTTAGCTCCTGCCAGGGTGCCAAACGGTGCCAGTTCAAATCGGCAACATAGGTACCCGACTCAACCAAGCTAGAGATTTTGAGGAATTCTGATTCTGGATCACTGAAGTAAGAGGAATCTAGAATCACGCAATTGGAAACTTCCGTCAGTTGCTTGAACAATTCCTGCTCTGGGTTAGGTGTGGCTTTCCACCAGACGAACTTAGGCAAGTCGGTAATCATCAAAGACTTGACCACATCGCCAACCCGGTTCAAGGCTGTCTTAGTACCCCGTAAGGTGATGTATTCACTACAAATCAGATTGCCACCTGTTTTGTGAACAGGGCAGTAGGCCGAAACTTGAGCTGTCACGCCCAAATCTTCGCCCAGCGTAGGGCTAAGGGTAATGATGCGGCAGGGGTTCTGAGCCGCGATCGCCTCACTCACACTGGTACCACGTAAATCACTATTGGTCAGCTTCAACCGATCGGAGGGCAACTTGGCTACTTCTTCTCGCAATTTAGTCAGGGTTTCTGGATCAAACCGTCCAGTCACCTGCAATCCATAGGTGGATTGCGCCTTCTCGATCGCCTCTTTAGTTTGGGTTCCCAAAACCCCTTCAATTTCGCCTTGATAGAAACCCAGCACAGCTAGTAGTTGTTGAAACTCTTCAGGTTCATAAACCACCATGCTAAAGGTAGAGGCGCGCGTAGCTGCACCCGCTCCTTTTTCGCCATTTTGGCTATGCCAAATCGCAGCCAACTCAGCCTCAATTTCATCTAGAGAAATATCCTTCGGTCTTTGGAGTGCGACAAGTGGAGTAGTCATAGGTGTGTAGTAAGCATTGACGATAGGTGGATCCGACAGTTAGCACGCTAAAACCAGCATTCACTAGAGCCGACGCCAGTTACGGCCATCACGATTAAGCAACAGTTCGGCTTCGACCGGCCCCCAGGTACCCGCCTCATACAGCGGAATCACCTCAGGTGGGGCAGGCGCATCCCAGACTTGCAAAATAGGGGTTAACAATCGCCACGAGGCTTCAACTTCATCCCCTCGGGTGAACAAAGTTTGGTCACCCAGCATGAAATCTACCAGTAATCGGCTGTAGGCATCAGTATTAGGCTGGCCGAAGGCCGTGTCGTAGCGGAAATCCATATCGACCGATCGCGTCCGCAGCGAGTTACCCGGCGTTTTCACCTCAAACCGCATAGAAATGCCTTCATCGGGCTGAATCCGCAGCGCCAACACGTTGGGATTGGCTTGCTTCGCTGCCGATTGGAACATCGCAAACGGCACATGCTTAAACTGAATAGCGATTTCCGACACCTTCTTGGGCATCCGCTTGCCAGTACGCATGTAGAAAGGCACCCCTTGCCAGCGCCAATTATCGATCGACAGCTTCAGTGCCGAATAGGTCGGCGTTGTTGAATCTGGCGAAGCACCTTCCTCCTCACGATAGCCAGGAACTTGTTTACCCTTGTGCCAACCGCCAGTGTACTGGCCACGAATGGCAGATTCAGCCAAATTGTCCAAATTAGCTAAGCGAGTTGCTTGCAAAACCTTTACTTTCTCATTGCGGATGCTGTCAGCATCAAGCGAACTAGGCGGCTCCATTGCCGTCAAACAAAATAGCTGCATCAGGTGGTTTTGCACCATGTCGCGCAGGGCACCTGCCGTTTCGTAATAGCCTGCTCGACCTTCTAGCCCCACAGTTTCAGCTACAGTGATCTGCACATGATCGACAAACTGGCGATTCCACAGTGGCTCGAAAATGGCATTGCCGAACCGAAACACCATCAGGTTTTGGACAGTTTCTTTGCCCAGGTAGTGGTCAATCCGATAAATTTGCTGCTCATCACCAATGCGGTGAACCACTTTGTTGAGCGATTGGGCTGAGGCCAAGTCACGACCAAAGGGCTTTTCGATTACCAAGCGTTGCTTGCGTGGGTCAACCAACATACCCGCTGCACCCAACTGCTGCAAAGCTTCGGCAAAAAACTTGGGTGCTACGGACAGGTAGAAGGCGCGATTGCCACGAGTCTGGCGCTGCTGATCCAGCTCTTCCAGAAACTCTCGCAACTTCTGATAGCTTTCGGGGTTGTCAAGGTCGCCCGAAAAGTAGAACAACCCACGGGCAAATTCTTCCCACAACAACTCTGAACCCAGACCACTGCCAAACTCTTCGACACCCGCTCGCATATGTTCACGAAAGTAGTCGTGACTCCAGTCTCGCCGAGCAAAGCCAACCAAGGTAAACTCCAGTGGCAGGCGACGCTCTCGCTTCATCTGATAGAGAGCAGGTACTAGCTTTCGCTGGGTTAAGTCCCCAGAGGCTCCGAAGATGATCATAATCTGAGGATCGGGGACACGATCTTGCTGTAGCCCAACACGAAGGGGGTTTTCGAGTAATGAGACCATAGTTGGAGTTGGCGAGGTTTTTAAGGTTAACTGAGTTATACAGTGGGAGCAAAAATAGGTACGTCGCGATCGCAACGTTACCCCAATTGATTGGTCATCGAGCGATTACCCAGGGGCGACTGCTTCGACCTTGCGGCGAGCGTGGTCTTGAATAAAAGATTCAACCAGGGCAACGTCCTCTCGACTACCAATGACTAGCGGAGTGCGGGCATGCAAGCGATCGGGCACTACATCCAGAATGTCCTGGTTACCTGTGCTGGCTCGTCCACCTGCTTGCTCTGCCAAAAATGCCAGCGGAGCCGTCTCGTAGAGCAACCGCAGTTTACCTTCTGGCTTTTTGACCGCACCAGGGTAAAGAAACACCCCACCCTGAAACAAAATCCGGTGAAAATCCCCTACCAGTGCCCCACTGTAGCGCGCGGTATAGCCTTCGTGACGGTGCATATAGCGGATATAGTCACGAATCGACTCATCCCACTGCCAAAAGTTGCCTTCGTTAACGCTGTAAACTACACCATGCTCTGGAATGCGAATGTTCTCGCTAGAGAGAATGAACTCGCCCAAGCTGGGATCAAGGGTAAACGCATGAACCCCGTGGCCGATCGAGTAGACCAGCATGGTGCTGGGGCCATAGAGAATGTAGCCAGCAGCAATTTGTTTGCGGCCATGCTGGAGCAGGTCTTGAGCTGTGTCATTATCGGCTTCATTTTGCTGACGAATAGAAAAGATTGAGCCAACATTGATGTTGATGTCGATGTTGGAGGAGCCATCGATCGGGTCATAGAGCAAGGTATAGCGACCGATCGGGCAGTTTTCTGGAATATAGTAAGGCTCCTCCATTTCTTCAGAGGCGAGGCGACAAACGAGGCCACTCTGCTTAAACACAGAAATAAAGACCTCGTTGGCGTAGACATCCATCTTTTTGACAGATTCGCCTTGAACATTGGTTTCACCCGTGAACCCCAGCACACCCTCCATTAGCCCTGCGCGACTGAGCCGCCGTGCAATTAGCTTGCCAGCCAAGGCAATCCGGTTCATCAGGGCACTGAGATCTTGAGCGTCGGGTGAAAAGCTCTGAAGTTGCTGCAAAACATGACGGGACAGGGTCATGCAATCGCGATCGAGCGCCAAATCGTTGCGAACAGTTTGGTCGGCGTCAACCATCGTTGGAGACTCCCAGAAACGGGTGGAGGGAAAAACAGAGTACAAGCTCAGTATTCCTTCTTTATATTAGGGAGGCATTTTCAGATTGACAGGTAACTTTAGGTCATCTATAGAAATAGGCTACCTAAGTTTCCTGGCACACACTGGTGCTCTAGTCTTGCTGACTAAAGGCTTGCCCTCTATGCTTAGAACGCTTGGAGTTATGGATCTTCCAGCCTGGATTAGTTTATGGAAGTCTCTGGTTCGCCCGATCGCAGGGCTAGGGTTTGGCAGATAGTATTACTGGGGATAATTGCCCTCGGCATCATGTTTCGAGGCATTCAGCTCGATCGCAAAGTCTACTGGGTGGATGAAGCGTTTACCTCATTGCGGGTATCTGGCTACAACGAGGCTGAGCTGTTGCAATACATGACGCAAAATCCAATTGTGACAGCGCAGGAGTTGTTACGATTCCAAAGCCCCAGCCCTGAAAAAAGCCCGATCGACACGGTCAAAGGATTAGCGATCGCTGAGCCCCAGTTACCTCCCCTGTACTTCTTACTAGTGCGTAGTTGGGCCCAAATGTTTGGCGCTTCTGTTTCAGCTATGCGTAGTTTTTCAGCCGTGGCTAGCATGCTGAGTTTGGCTTTGGTGTATGCCCTGATGCAGGAGCTATTTGCCTCCCAGAGAGTAGCTCTAACCGCTGTAGCCTTGTTGGCTGTGTCACCGTTTCAAGTTCTGTACGCCCAAGAGGCTCGTCCTTATAGCTTATGGCTGCTAACGGTAATGACCATGAGTTGGCTGCTGCTGCGATCGCTGCGGCGCAAGCACTGGCAAGATTGGCTTGGATACACGATCGCGGCAGTTCTATCCCTCTACACCTTCGTCTATTCTCTGCTGGTGATTGCTGGACAAGCCCTTTATGTGTTGTGGCGAGCACAAGACGCACCCAAATCGCTCAAAGCCTACCTGATAGCAACAGGGCTGGCGATCGCAGCGTTTTTGCCCTGGCTAGGCTGGTTAGTCACCCATTGGGCTCAGGTAGCTAGGTTGGCCAGTTGGCAAACCCAAAGTCCTATCGGGGGTTGGTGGGAGCGACTGTTAACCTGGGGGCTCAATATTTCTCGTGGGTTTGTGGACTTTAACACCAGCTACGAGGCTGCTCAGTCCATTCCCTGGCTATTGCTGATTGCGGCGATCGTGGCATTGGTAGCCTATGCCCTTTGGCATCTGCATCAAGCGGCATCACCTCAGGCTAGCTGGTTTGTCCTAGCTCTGATTGCACCTCTAGCCTTGGGGTTAGTCGGCTCCGATTTGCTTCAGGGCGGGCAACGATCGCTAGTACCCCGCTACGCCGCTGTTTGCTTTCTGGGCATTACCTTGTCAATGGGGTTCTTGCTCAGTAAGCGATCGCACCCTTCCCAGCCAAGCCGCTACCAAGGGCTGTGGCGCATTGTCCTGGCTAGTTTATTGGCAGCAGGGATACTTTCTTGTGCAAACAGTGCCTTGGCTGAAACCTGGTGGAATAAGCTAGGCGGCTACATCCCCCCCGCTGCCAGAATAATTAACCAGAGCGAACGCCCGCTGGTAATTAGCGATCGCACCATGTGGGCACTTTCCCTAGCACACCACCTACAGCCCAACACGGCTATTCAATTTCTGACCCAGCGCGATCGGCCTCCGACCCTGCCCCCCGGTTATAGCCAGTATTTTCTGTTTAGTACGCCCCCAGAATTTGCACAACAGGTAGCTCAGGCAGGCTATCGTGTAGCTCCTCTACCAAACCTGGAAGGTGCTCCCATTTGGGAAATCGGCTCCTAAGAAAAAACAGAGGAATCCTGTCTCCCCTTATCCCCTCATCTTCCCCATCTCTTACTCTTCTTTCTTCTCCCCCAATTCCACACCCCGAATCGCATAATCCAGCAATTGCATCGGATGGAGTACGGGTACAAATTTGCCCTGCTGCTTCAAGTGATGGCTGATTTGTACGTAGCAGCCAATGTTGGCCGAGGCAATTACCCGTGCACCTGTGCTTAGCAGGTTCTGCACCTTTTGCCGCCCTAGTTCAGCCGAAACGTCAGGTTGCAGAATGTTGTAAACCCCGGCACTGCCGCAGCAGAGGGCTGCATCCACGGGTTCTCGCAGCCGTACGCCAGGAATTTGTTGTAACAGCGTGCGAGGTTGAACACTAATTTTCTGGCCATGCAGCATGTGACAGGCATCCTGATACACCACATCCAGCGGTTCTGCCTGCAAAGGGGAGAGCGGAGCCGTGAGTCCAACTTCTGCCAAAAATTCCTGTACGTCCCGCACCCGATCGGCAAAGGCAGCGGCGCGATCGCGATACATCGGGTCATCCTGCAAAATAGAGCCATATTCCTTCAACGTGTGGCCACACCCTGAGGCATTAATCAAAATGTAATCCACTTGAGCAGGCTCAAAGCTATTTATCATTTGGCGAGCTAGAGCTTTAGTCTGCTCGGTTTGTCCCTGATGGTGGGTCAGGGCAGCACAGCACCCCTGGCTAGCTGGCATTACCACCTCACAACCATTTGCAGCCAGCACGCGCACAGTAGCATCGTTAACTTCTGGATTAAAGATTCGCTGCACGCACCCCAATAGCAATCCAACCCGATAGCGCCGATCGCCCTGGGCTGGAACCACTTCTGGGAGTGAGTCTTGCAAGGCGCGGTCAGAAATTGGGGGAAGCAACGATTCCATCGCCGCCAGTTGTGGCGAGAGTTTATCCAGAATCCGCCGCGATCGCACCAGGTTTTGCAAGCCCGACGCCTGGTAAGCACCCAAAGGCCGCAGGAGCCAGCGCAACCGCTTGGGATAGGGAAAGATGCTGAAAATCAGTTGGCGCAGCAGTTTTTCAGAGCGCGATCGGGGGTAGTTGCGCTCGACCTGAGGGCGAGTAGCTTCGATCAGCTTGTCGTAGCGCACTCCAGAGGGGCAAGTGGTGACGCAGGCCAAACACCCCAGGCAGGTGTCAAAATGCTGGGCAGTCGTTGCCGAAAGCGGAATATTGCCTTCGTGAATACCGTTCATCAGGTAAATGCGGCCACGGGGGGAATCCGTTTCTTTGCCAATGACACGATAGCTAGGGCAGGTAGCCAAGCAAAAGCCACAGTGGACACACGCCTCAATCAATTTGGGGTCAGGCGGATGGTCGGCGTCAAAAGTGGGGAGTGGTTTCAGTGTAGGGTCTAACACGTTGAATGAGGGCTGAGAGTCGATCGTCATGGCAATAACACGCTTCCTGAAGGGGTAAGGTTGAGGAAATCGAGAATCTACAAACCACCGACAAAACGGTGAGGGCTGAGGCGGCGATCGAGATCAAATTGATGCTTAAGCTTTTGCATCAGGGGTAGAGCGTTGCCGCTGTAGCCCCACACATCCACCTGCTGTTTGAAGCTAGGCGTTGCCCGTAGTATGGACAAAAAGCCGCCGTGAGATTGGGTGAAGGCACGCAGAGCCAGTAACGCTGCGATCGCGGTGTCGGCAGGCAACCTCAGTCGGCCTAGTCCCACCCCAGCATGAATTTGCCCAAACCAGCTTGAGATCCCCAGAGTTTCGGCTTGCCTTAGAAAGGGCACAGCCATTGCTGGTTTAACTCCTATTTTGCAAATAATGTCTTCTGACAGGGGCGGTTCAGTTACGCTTGCTTGCAAGCGTTGCCAAAGGTCTTGTTCGTCCTGATCTACCCAACACTGCCCTATTGCTCCCAGAGATTGCCCGATCGCCAACGTGCGATTGCACTGCTGCTCCACACTAACCGCTACACTCTGAAATCGCACAGCCAAGCCCATTTCCTGCCCTAGTCCCAGGTTCAGAACTAACCCTGGTGATAGCAAATCCAGACTGGTAGGTGTCAGAGTTGATTTCAAAATAGCGTCTACAATTTGGGCGATCGCGGTGGTATCTCCTGTTAGCACAACAGTTTGGCTAGTTTCTGGTAAGGGATACACCCGAAAGGTCATTTGGGTCAAAATGCCCAGCGTACCGTAAGAGCCAGTAAACAGCTTCATCAGGTCATACCCGGCTACATTTTTCACAACCCGACCCCCTGCTTTAGCAGTTTGGCCATCGGCACGAACGAACGAAATGCCCAACAGCAAGTCCCGCACGCCCCCGTAACGCTGGCGCAAGGAACCCGCATCTGCTGTGGCCACTATGCCGCCGATCGTGGCGCGATCCGGGTAGGCTGGATCTAAGGGAAGAAACTGGCCTGCTTGTCTAAGGTGGTCTTGCAAGGCGGCAAAGCCCATGCCAGCCTCTATCGTCACGGTCAAATCGCCCACAGCATGGTCAACCAACTGGTTCATCCGTTGCAAGCTAACCCCCAGCAATGGGCTAGGAGCCTCGCCAACCAATCCACCCCAGTCTAATTTGCTAGCCTGTCCACAGGGAAGCAGTGCCCACCGTTGCTGCCGAGCGTAGGCTATTACCTCAATCAGCTCAGTAATTGTAGTTGGAGTAACCAAACCTACAGACACGCTGTTTGGAGCCATGGCCGTCGATAAGGCCGATTGCCATGAGGATGTGAGCGCATCGTAGGGCTGAAATCCAATCTTGACTAAATTCCCTTCTGGTTGCGCGATCGCCTGCTCGGTCATAGCTTTACCTGTACTCCCGACTCATTCTTCTAAAATCCACTCAGAGGTGCGATCGCCCAATTCCAACGGAATACTCACAGCCTTGCCCAAGCGAGGTCGTTCTCGCGTTTGGGCAATAAACTGGCGCACCTGGTCAGCACTCCCCCACGCTTGCAAATAGCTGGCCACCGCATTCAAATGTTCCAGATACTCAGCCTCGGTCATGGGGAATGACGCTTGCTCCAAATACTTCCACATCACCAACACAAATATCTTTCCTTGGGTTCGCCGCAGTTGAATATCAAACGAGCGCCCCCACTTATCAATCAACAGTTGGCGTAAATCTTGTCCAGTCATAGTGCCCCCAGTATCCCACAGAGCCCTAATGATCGCCGCAGCCAATGCGATCGCCCGTGCCGTTTAAGCCCTACCCAATCTAGGATTTAACATTTTGTATCAATCTGACGGCGGCTGCCTTCGATATGATGCTAGTGTCAAGAAATGTAATAATTACTAAGGAAGCATTGGCACAGTTGGGTTTGAGCTTTCAGTTTGCTTAGTTTCAAATTAAGCAAGGGCGATCGTTCTAAACGATGTAACATCAGACCCAAGCCATAATCTATCGTTCCTTTGCTTCCTGCTTGGCTCAGTGCTGCTGTTCACATCCGATCCTTAACGATTCCTCCATACTAGACATGACACAATTCTCTGAAGCCTCCGATGTACCCGATCTTGGACGTCGCCAATTCATGAATCTGCTATTGGTTGGTGCCGGAGCAGGTTCCGTTCTTGGGATGCTCTATCCCGTAGTGCAATATTTCCTCCCACCCAGTAGTGGTGGTGGCACTGGCGGTGCCACTGCCAAGGATGCCCTCGGTAACGACATCTCCGTGAGTGAGTTCTTAGCAACCCATAACCCAGGCGATCATGTCCTTGCTCAGGGATTGAAAGGTGACCCAACCTACATGGTGGTTAAGGAAGACAAGACCCTGGCTGACTTTGGTATCAATGCTGTTTGTACCCATCTAGGCTGTGTTGTGCCGTGGAATGCAAACGAGAACAAGTTTATGTGCCCCTGCCACGGCTCTCAATACGACAGTAATGGCAAAGTTGTGCGTGGCCCTGCTCCTCTGTCGTTGGCGTTGGTTCATGCGTCAGTTCAGGATGACAAACTTTCCTTCACCACATGGACGGAAACCGATTTCCGTACAGGCGATGATCCCTGGTGGGCTTAGAGTTCCATTCAACTTACATCTCTGCAACTGGCAATAAACAACAATGAAAAGACATTTCTTAAGAGAGACGCACCTACAGTCCTCGCTAACTGTCCGAGCTGTCTGGCTCATGATTACAACGATCGCATTAGTGGCATCAATGGGGTTGGCAACCGTTAAACCTGCAGCCGCATACCCAATCTTTGCGCAACAAGCCTACGAAAACCCTAGAGAGGCAACAGGCCGAATTGTCTGTGCTAACTGTCACCTTGCAGCTAAGCCAACCCAAGTTGAAGTTCCTCAATCTGTTCTGCCAGACACTGTGTTTGAAGCGGTGGTGAAAATCCCCTATGACACTTCTGTACAACAGGTAGTCGGAACTGGCGACAAAGGCCCCCTCAATGTAGGCGCCGTCTTGATGCTGCCAGAAGGGTTTCAGTTGGCTCCTGACGATCGCATTCCTGAAGAACTGAAGGAGAAGGTATCGGATCTGTACATTCAGCCCTACAGCGATACCAAACAAAACATTCTCGTCGTAGGTCCTCTACCAGGTGAACAGTATCGGGAAATTGTCTTCCCAATTTTGTCTCCTGATCCTAACAAGGATAAGTCGGTTCGCTTTGGTAAGTATCCTGTGCATGTAGGTGGTAACCGAGGTCGCGGCCAAGTTTACCCCAACGGTGAAAAGAGCAATAATGCCGTGTACACCGCTTCTGCTGAAGGGCAAATCGCCAGTGTAACTAAACTGGAAGAAGGCGGTTATGAGGTCGCGATCGCCACTGAAACAGGTAACACTATTGTGGACACTATTCCTGCAGGACCTGAGCTAATTGTCTCGGAAGGTCAGGCGGTCAAAGCGGGAGAAGCATTAACCAACAATCCAAATGTAGGTGGATTTGGTCAAGCAGAAGCAGAGATTGTTCTGCAAAGCCCTAGCCGGATCGCTGGTTTACTAGCCTTTTTCGGCATTGTGACTCTCACTCAGATCATGCTAGTGCTCAAGAAAAAGCAGGTAGAGCGTGTACAAGCTGCAGAGATGAACTTCTAGAGTTCTTAGAGATAGCCGATACGAGAAAGGAGAGGATCTGAATCCTCTCCTTTTAGCGCTTTTAGATTGCTGTACCTTGTATAAGTACAAGTAAACTTCGAGGAAAGCTCACCCTAAGCGAGTTCCTGAACCCTGAGTCGGGCGTTTCGGCCCACTTCTGTTGGGAGGGGTGTATTGCTTGACCTCAGCAGCCTGCAGAGACTGATTGTCGCTGTACAAAACCTGACCTTGAAACCCATCACCCACTACTGAAAAGTAAGCGTGAGTAAGGAGCACCAGAGTGGAAACACACAGATTTGGAAGATATTGCTTCATATGTATCTACTCACAAATACCCCCATATGACTTCATTGTACATACCTTAAAAGTTTTTGAATAGTATATATACTGAAATTCGGTAAATTTCCCTTGAAATAAAGAGATATAGGCTCAGGATGGACGTTTGGGCGCTTAGTTCCTAGACAAACCATCAAATCAGCTATTAATGTATCCGTATATACGCGCAGCCAATTGCTATCCGTTAACAAGGAAGTATGAAGATTACAGGAGATTGATTAAACTCGTGGGTTAGCAAGCATTCCTACTAAAGGATTTCGCCATGGTAAATCTCCAATCAGGATATTTGCCTAGATTGTTAGCAAATGTTGGAAATAAGCACAGGAACTAGCAGCTAGTGTTTAAGTAACCTAATTGGTTTCCCTAACTAAAGCAAGCCAAACCTAATGGTGGAAGGGGATTTGCTGATCGAGACTAGCTAGATACATTGAATACTCGAGAATTCGTTGAGGTCAATTGCTCAGCAACCCTTTACTTTCAGTAAACCTTGAGCAAAATGTGAGAGCATCAGTCATTCAAGCTGAAGTTCTAGTAAGATTTGCTGATATTGTTCAGACGATGAAAAATTACTGATTGCAAGAGGTTCTTAGCAATCTTTGATTTCAGGATTTGAGCATTCCTGTGATAACTTACTTTGCAGTCTATCCCTTTTACCGATTAAGCTAGGAACCTTAGGTAGTAATTGCCCATCTGAGGTTAGGATGGGGCAGATCTGCCTAGCCTAGTTTGGCAGCGTGATTAGGAGTTAGAATGACACGTTTTAGTAATGTTCGATCGCACCCTTTCAGTCCAGTCGCAAAGGCGTCTCCACGTTGGCCAAGAGGCAAGGAGTTGGACTTAGTATTACTCGCTAGCTGTTCCTGCTTGATTACGCTCCTATCCCACCCAGTGGCGCAAGCTCTGCAAACTCCAGCAGCGAACATTGCTGCTCAAACACCAGTTACCAACACGGCTCAGCGATCGCCTCAGCTTGCTCAAGCCTTGTACGTCTTTTACAAAGACAGCTCGGACAATCGCCGTACCAAGGTCAATCAGATTGTTGACGAAGAGCAGTAGCCGCAAGAAAACATCCTGCACGGTAACACTTTTGTAGCAAGTCAAAGCCCTTCCACGTAGCGCTTTAGTTCCCAAGCCATGCGCTGAATGCCCTGATATTCATCGGCTCGAATAAATGGCAACACCATGCGCGTTAACATACCTGAAAAGCGTGCTTGGTGAACATACTTAGTGCGATCGCGCCCTACATCTTGTAGCTCAAACATAGATTCACTGGCAAAGCCAGGAATAGTAGCTACCCATTGCAAACAATTCCCCGGCTGAACAAGGGTAACCAGCGGCTCAAACTCCGTTTCTTCTTCCCCAGGGACTCGGCGCATAGCCAAAAAAACTTTTTGCCCCGGTATAAATGGCTGGTTTGGATTGCAGTCATACAAGAATGTATTCCAATACGCCCACTGATCCTTGCGCAAAAGGGCTTGCCAAACCTTTCGGCGGGAAGCTTCTATTTCAAGTTCTACATGAAGACTAGGCATAGAACTGACACGACATTGGTGTGACTGGGTACAGTTGTAACCCTACTTCTGCTTTTAATCTTATAAACACTCCTATCTCAAGCGATTCCTGCCACGAGGTGCTGAGGTAGGAGGATTTTTCTCTAGCCTAAGTGGAGGAAGACGCTCTTTGCCTTTTATTTCACATATCTGATTTTCCTACCACAGCCCAGTTTCATTGGGAAATAGATGTTCCCAAACGCATTAACTCTCGATGAGATTGGCCTATCAATGGCAAGATTGGCTCAATATTTGACTACACAAATCCTACCTAGTTGATCCAAGCGTTATGACAGATCTAACCCCAAACTCCAGCTTTAGCCTTACTATTCGGATTCAGTTGCCAAATCGCCCTGGCATGTTGGCTAGTGTTACTCATGCCATTTCCAGCTTGGGCGGTAGTTTGGGGCAAATTGATTTGATTGAGCAAACTCGCCAAATTTCGCTGCGGGATGTCACTGTCGATGCGGCTAGCACCGAACATGCAGAAACTCTGGTAGAAGCGGTTAGAGCTTTGCCAGACATCAAGGTAGTCAACGTTTACGATCGCACCTTTAACTTGCACCGAGGTGGCAAAATCAGCATCCAAAGCCGCATTCCTCTACGTGGACAGGATGATTTGGCAATGGCTTACACCCCTGGAGTTGGACGCATCTGTACCGCGATCGCTAAAGACCCAGATCAAGTGCACACCCTTACCATCAAGCAAAATACGGTCGCTATCGTCACCGATGGCAGTGCTGTGCTGGGGTTAGGCAATTTGGGGCCAGAAGCAGCCATGCCTGTAATGGAAGGAAAAGCCATGTTATTCAAAGAATTTGGCGGCATCGATGCCTTCCCCATTTGTTTGGCAACCCAAGACACCGATGAAATTGTTGAAACCGTGAAGCGAATTGCTCCAGTTTTTGGCGGGGTTAATCTGGAAGATATTGCAGCACCACGCTGTTTTGAAATTGAAGCTCGGTTGCAGCGAGAGTTGAATATTCCTATATTTCATGATGATCAGCACGGCACCGCGATCGTTTCCTTGGCCGCACTGATTAATGCCCTCAAATTAGTAGACAAGCCCATGTCAGGCGTACGCATTGTGATAAATGGGGCTGGAGCCGCAGGTGTGGCGATCGCCCGACTCCTACGCAAAGCTGGTTCAGAACAGATTGTTATGTGTGACTCTAGAGGCATTCTGGCGCACAGTCGAACGGATCTAAATAACCAAAAGCGCGAGTTTGCAGTGAGTCAGATAGGTAACCTCGCTGATGCCATGCAGGGAGCCGATGTGTTTTTGGGTGTGAGTGCCCCTGGTGTGGTGACTCCAGAAATGGTGAAGTCTATGGCCAAAGATCCGATCGTCTTTGCAATGGCCAACCCTATTCCTGAAATCCAACCAGAACTGGTAACAGAAGACGTCGCCATCATGGCTACCGGACGCAGCGATTATCCCAACCAAATTAATAATGTGCTGGCCTTTCCAGGATTGTTTCGTGGTGCGCTTGACTGCCGTGCCCAAACCCTGACCACCAGCATGTATCTGGAAGCTGCTCAAGCGATTGCTAGCCTGATCACCACAGCTACGCTCGATCGTGACCACATTATTCCTTCTGTGTTTGACGAGCGAGTTGCTACAGCCGTATCCGGTGCAGTTCAACGCGCTGCCCGCCAGGATGGGGTCGCTCGTTGCTAGAGAACTTCTCTTTCACCTAACTCATGCGCAAGATCCCTCGCCGCACACCGTAAAGCAATCGATCTAGCAAGATCAGTTCACCTGTGGTGAGCGTTTGCTCCAATAGGGCCTGCTGGAGATACAGTCGATGGGTCTGAGTGACTGTTCGGCCAATCAGAACTTGTTCAACCAGTTGGTACATCGGCTCAGTTAGCGTGATCGTCTGGGTTCCCATACTACAGAAACTCCAAAAACAAAAACTGTACAGAGCTATTATTCCCAGGGGGAAATTAAAATTTAGAGGAAATTTAATTTATTCCCTTTTTGTGAAGTTTGATATAAACCTGCATAGTGCAACCTCACACAATCTGACTCCTGCTAGAACTGAGTGTCGATGTATAGCTGGAATCACTGAAGTAACGAAGCCTGGGAAAGGCATAAGCGATCCGATCGTCAGTATTTTTCCATCCCTTTAATCTGCGTGACCCAGAAATGAAGCTTCTCAGAATCCATGAAACTAACCTGGCGGCTCCAAGTAGTCAGTAGGTAGCATAAGTTACATAACTGATTTACTCAGTGCAAATGCTTCCGCCAATCAAGAGAGGATTGTAATGAACCTGAATTTCTCGTCACCTGCTGCAGTTTTGGCTGCTCTTGGAGTGGCAATTGCCTCTAGTGTTACTGCAACTCCTACCTATGCAGCAACCTTTGGCTGCCCTATAGGAAGTGTAGATAATGTTTCTGGTGCATCTGCCTGTGAATACAGCAATACAGCAACCCAGGATTTTTTGAATTCCAAAGGTGGTCTCACGGTTAATCAAGAGGAGTTCTTTGGCGTCAGCACCTGGCAATTTGGTGGCAAGATTGGCGAGAATGGCGGTTATGCAGGACAAGGCTCTGGGCAATCAGGCACTTGGAACTTGTCAAGCGTGCTGCAGCCCACTTGGCAAAATGTGATGCTGGTTTTCAAGAGTGGCGCTGGAACCTCTCTGGTAGGTTACCAACTGGAGCCGGGAGTTACTTCTGGTACCTGGGAATCTCCCTTTGAGAAGCTTCTGTTCAACGTCAAGAATACCAAAGATGTTTCCCACATCAGCGTCTACTTCACCTTAGGTGAGCCAAGTGGTTCTACTGGCGGTGGTAGTTCTGAGGCTGTACCTGAACCTACCACAATGGCTGGAATTGCTTTAGCTGGAGCGGGGCTAGCTGCTTATCGTCGTCGTCGTACTGCTGCCTAAGATGTAGGCAAAATTGTGAAACTTGCCTTTTAGCGATCGCCGTGACTTGCCAATTTTGGGTAAGTGCGGCGATTCCTGTTTAGGACCTTGATAAGGGTGGTCGCTAGTTAAACCTATGGTTGTAGCGATCGCGGCTTGCCAAACCAGGAAAATTCTCATAGCGTCTTAGGCACAGCAGCCAGACTAGCCTACTGCTGATTGTCAGCCCTAGTAAGTCGTATGGTTTTAGATGTTGTTGATATTATCAGCAAAAATCCACAGGTTTTGCTGTTCATTTTGTTGGCAATTGGATACCTGCTCGGCAGAATTCCAGTAGGGCCATTTCGGTTGGGGTCGGCTCCAGGAATCTTGATTGCAGCACTGGTTGCGGGGGCACTGGGGTTTTCCCTATTTCCAGGTACCGGGGACGTTGGGTTCTTGTTTTTTCTCTATGCTGTGGCGTTTCAGGCTGGCCCGGCATTCTTCACAATTGTTCTGGCTGATGGTGCCAAGTATATTTCCCTGGCAGCCGTTGTCACAATTGTGGGCTTTTTGCTGAGTTATCTATTCAAATGGGTGTTTAGCTTTCCACCTGGAATAGCCACAGGGCTGCTGGGTGGCTCACTAACCAGCCCGCCCGGTTTGGCTGCTGCCATAGATGCCATCCGAACAGGTAGTGTGGTTCCCCCCACTGGGATAACGGCTGAAGCTTTTGCCAACAATATTCAAGTCAGCTACGCCATTACGTTTATTTTCGGCATGATTGGTGTGACGTTGTTCTTCCGTGCTATGCCCAGATGGCTGGGGTTTGACTTGGTGGCTGAGTCAGTTCGGGCTGCGGAGGAAAAGCATGTTGTCCACGATAAGCACAATGATCTGTGGACGATGACGCTACGAGCCTATGAAATAGCCAACCCGGCTGTGGTTGGCAAAACAGTGAAGGAATTGCAGCAAATCAGTGAATGTTCTGTTCAAGTCTACAAACAGATGGGGAACCTGGTAAAGTGCCATGACCAATTGCCGTTGGCGCTGGGCGATCGCCTGTCAATTTGGGGTACTGCTGACCGCCAAGATCAACTGGATCAACTACTAGGCCCAGAAGTTTTGGACTCTGATTTGTTGGATGTAGATATTACGTCCTACGAAGTTACGGTGACTAAATCTGATGCTGTGGGCAAAACAGTACAAGATTTAGGGATCAGCAATCAAAGTGGATTTCACCTGACGGCGGCAAGTCGATCGGGCATTAACCTTAACCTTAGCCCTCGATTGCGATTAGAGCAGGGTGATGTAGTTACCATTTCTGGGATGCGATCGCGGCTGGACAAACTGGTGAATCAAATTGGCTATGTTGAGCGCAATGTCAACGAAACGGATTTGGTCACCTTTGCTGCTGGTGTTGTGGCTGGTTTTTTCTTGGGGCAAATCAACATCAAACTAGGGGGGCTGGCGATCGGCCTTAGCACTGCCGGGGGTTTGCTGTTTGTTGGCATTTTGCTGGGCTACCTGCGATCGATCCATCCTACCTTTGGCCGCGTCCCTCCTGCCACACTGTGGATTTTTAAGGAATTAGGGTTGCTCTTATTTCTGGCAGACATTGGCGTCAAGGCTGGTAGAGGAATCATTCCAGCTTTTCAAACCTCGGTGGGCGTAGTCGTTTTTTTATGCGGTCTGGTAGTCAGTACACTGCCGATCGTGATTGGCTACCTATTTGGTACCAGCGTATTGAAACTAAACCGGGCTTTGCTGCTGGGGGCATTAACTGGATCTGTCACCTGTACGCCTGCGATGGCGGCAGTCAATACTGACTCCCGCAGTTCAATTCCGGCGATCGGCTATGCAGGCACCTATGCCTTTGGTCATATCTTCTGTACACTGGCCTGCAGCATCATGACTCGGCTGCTCTAACCTAACGCCGCTGTTGTGCCCTAACAAGGTGTCCTTGCCTACTCAGGAGCAAGCTCTTCACCAATCCCCACAATGCTGGAAAGCGGGCGATAAGTGTAGCTACGGGGCGATTTCTGGATATCTTCTTTGATGTTATCAAGGTCAATGTAGCGATCGGCCACGTTGATAAGACTGTCACTGGTCATAGAGCGCAGGCTGACAACCTCCACTCGAACACCACGATAGCTCACCGCATTGACTGCGTAGGCCAGATCGCCATCCCCACTGACCAGCACAGCCGTGTCGTAGGATCCTACCAGAGACATCATATCCACTGCGATTTCGACATCCAGGTTAGCTTTCTTGGAGCCATCGGGCAGTTGTACGAGATCTTTAGAAATAACCCGATAGCCATTACGGCGCATCCACAGCAGAAATCCTTGCTGCTTTTCATTGGTGCGATCGACCCCTGTATAAAAAAACGATCGCAACAGCCGAGAACCTGCTGTCAGACGGCACAGCAGTTTCGTGTAATCAATTTCAATTCCTAACTGAAGCGCAGCGTAAAACAGATTAGACCCATCAATAAAAATAGCGACTCGCCCTCGGTTTTCTAGAACCTGTTGGGGAGTAAAAGGAGATTCAATTGGGTCAACAGCACTATTAATCATGGTGTTATGTCTCTGGTATTTTATGCAAGAAGCAGCTTACTAAAAGAAAACGTAGATTAAATAACCTATCAGGAAATTCAGCGAGGTTAACTAAGGGGCAGAAACTAAGGGCTCTAATCGCTGGAAGATGGGTTGGGATTCACGGAAAGATTGCCCTGATGGCAACCCTCCCCACTGAGCATGAACTGAAGGAGGCAAGTAGTCAGCGATCATGGGATCATTGAAGTTGGTCTGATCAAACCCAAGCTGGTTATAAATTGCTTGACTAAGGCTGGGGATCACTGGTGAGAGCAGGTAGGCTGCCAAACGCACCGATTCCAACACGGTATATAAGACGTGATTTACCGTCTCAAGTTGCCCCTGCTTGTAAAGTGACCAAGGAGCTTGCTCATCAATGAACTTATTTCCAGCTCGAACTAAGGCCAAACACACCTCACAACTTTGGTGAAATGCTAATGAATTATAAGCATCAGCAACACGATCACCCAAATTTTGCCCCATTTCCCATAACAAATTGCTGGTGTCGAACGCAGCAGGTTGCGGAACCTTGCCCTCGCAATACTTATACGCCATCTTCAGCGTTCGGTTCAGCAAATTGCCCAGATCGTTAGCCAAATCGGCATTCAAGATATTGATAAAGCGTGTTTCGCTGAAGTCACCATCCCGGCCAAACTCAATTTCCTTGAGGAAGTAGTATCGCACTGCATCAGCGCCATAGCGATCGACCAAATCAACTGGATTTAGCACATTCCCTAAAGACTTCCCCATTTTTTGACCATCTTTGGTCAAATAGCCGTGAGCAAACACCCGCTCTGGCAGGGGCAACCCCGCTGACATCAACATAGCAGGCCAATACACCGCATGGAACCGCAAAATATCCTTTCCTACCAAATGCAGATTGATAGGATACCAGCGGGAAAGTGCATTTTCCAGCGTTGGCTCATCGTCTGGCTCTAGCAAAGCTGTGAGGTAACCTAGCAAAGCATCAATCCAAACGTAGAGAGTTTGGCTAGCATCATTAGGTAGTGGAATGCCCCACGTCACATTAACCCGCGAGATAGAAGAATCTTTGAGCCCTTGGCTAACAAAGCTCAATACTTCGTTGCGACGACTTTCAGGTTGGATGAAACCTGGATGATCGGCATAGAGCTTCTCCAACTTTTCCTGATAACGTGACAAGCGAAAAAAATAGTTTGGTTCGTCCCGCCACTCAACAGTTTTGTTGACATGAATAGGACATCGGTTACCTTCCAGTAGATCTCGCTCTTCCTTAAATTCTTCACAGGACACGCAGTACCAGCCAGTTTGCTGCCCTTTATGGATATCACCTTGATCCCACATCCGCTGAAAAAACTCTTTTACCAAGATTTCGTGGCGGGGATCGGTTGTCCGAATAAAGCGATCGTAGCTGATGTTCAGCCGCTCCCAGAGATCAGAAAATTCAATGACTACACGATCGCAATGCTCTTGGGGAGATAACCCAGACTCTTCAGCTGATCGCTGAATCTTCTGGCCATGCTCATCGGTTCCCGTAATCATGAGCACAGAGCGACCCTGTAACCGCTGAAAGCGTGCCATCACATCAGCCGCGATTGTCGTGTATGCACTACCAAGATGAGGCGAAGCATTGACGTAGTAAAGAGGGGTTGTTAAAGAAAATTTAGATTCTTGTTTCGGTCTAGAAGTCATAGATTCACATGGTTGTGAACCTCTATCGAGATAATCTTAAGAAGAGATTAAGGAGGTTCGGGACAGTTAGCAATGCAGAAGCAAGCACAGGTTTCACTAGCTTGTGACAAACTCTCAGAAAATACCCTAGAGCTATCAAAATCTACACTATTATTAGACAATCTTAGCTTGAAAGTTAGCCTTTGCTAAGGTCAAAAATCTAAATTAAACCTATAGAGTTTCCTCATGTTGATTGGCTGCGATTAAGCTGAGCAAGGAAGTGCAGAACCATTAGGCTTTCTAGCTCATAAAGAAATACGCAGTTTTTATATAAATACTGATTATAGGTTTAATTAGCTTCTTCTAAATCTTCACCTTCACTTAAGCAAGCGATCGAAGCTTCATGAGAAAATCGCCTCCTGATCTGTGTTGAAGATGTAGTTGTAATCAAAAACAAGTGACTGAGAATGACGAATAATAGAGAAGCCGAAGTTAGTAACTAGCTCAGTTGTAAAGGTTGCCATTGTTAATTCAACTAGCTTTTTTTCACTAATAATGGGTTTTTGAATGAAGTAATCACGCTTTGCAAAAAATAGGCGCTCATCTTTAGGAATAATAATTTTATTAAGCTTATGGGTATACTGAATTGGCCGGATATAAAGCTGAACAAACTCTTCTTGGTTCCGTTGAAGACGATATAACTTCTCATGCTGAAACCAACTCATGCAAAACATCATTTTAAGAAGTTCAAATCCCAAGATGTAGTTGAATACGTTATTCCGCTCCTCTGTACTCATCACTAATTTGAGTGCAGATTCTAAATAAAGTTCTGGCTGTGTTCGCATATCCTGAGCGGAGTGGATGTAGAACTGACGAATATAAGCTCTCAATAGACCTGTAGTGAGCTGAGTTTTGATCCCGAACTCTTTAAGATAGGTTTTGACTTTTTCTTTTGTGTCTTGATCTTCCAGGATTTTTGACACAAGGCCATCGGCTGTGTAGTCATCCAGAAACTCTGCTCGCATTTCTGGCGTTGCGGCACACATTAAATGGCAAAGAGATAGGACATAGCGGCGCTGTGCCCAAGGTAAGCTTTCAGCCCATAGTTTTGCTTCAAGTGGAAGCATGCTGAGGATGCTATCTGCGATCGAGACTTGAGAAGCTTCTAGATCACTTTCAGTCGGGGTAATTAATTGTATGGATTCAGGTTCAAAAATCATAGATTGCTCTGCTGGAATAAGCACTTAGTTACTCAGTTTGTCAGCACCCTTAGAAAATCAATGGTCGAGAGCGATCGCCTAATTCACTAGCCAATTTTTCATTTGCTACCACCCTAGTCCAAATCAGCTAAATGCACTCATCTCAAAAAATATCTAATGCCAAGAAAATAAATGCTTTGTAAGAATAAATGCTCAACTTCATCTCTCAGTAAATTCAACAGGGCGTTTAATAATTTCTTAAAAAGATTTAGCGCTATTGGCTTGAAGTTTTCACCTATTTTTCTATATCAGTGTTCCCTGCTCACCATGAGATAAATACAGTCTGGATTGAATTCCGTTGTAAAGGTGCTGTTTGCTTCTACAATGGCGCATTAGCTACATGCATGAAACCCCAACAGTGATTGAAACGGGATTGAGTATGGAAAGCAACTCAGTGAATTCAGCCTCAACAGTTCAAGTTTTGGGAATTGATTTGGGTGGTAGCGCAATCAAACTAGGGCGATTTGATACACAAGGAACATGCCTACAAACCTTGACTGTTTCAACGCCTCAGCCTGCGACTCCAGAGGCTGTAATTCAAGCTATGGTGGCTGCGATCGCTAAGGTTGATCCCTATCAACAAACTCAGGCAATCGGTGTGGGCACCCCTGGCCCAGCCGATGCGACTGGGCGCATTGCAAGGGTTGCTATTAATTTGCAAGGCTGGCGTGATGTCCCTCTTGCTGATGAGCTAGAGTCGAAAACAGGCAGGTTAACTATTTTGGCGAATGATGCCAACTGCGCAGGTTTAGGAGAAGCTTGGTTAGGTGCAGGCCGTCCTTACAAAGACTTGATTTTGCTAACTTTGGGCACTGGCGTTGGGGGAGCCGTAATTTTGGACGGAGAGTTATTTGTTGGACGCCATGGCACAGCAGCGGAACTAGGGTTAATCACGCTTAACCCAGAGGGTCCCCCCTGTAATAGTGGAAATAATGGGTCTTTAGAGCAACACACGTCAATTCAGGGGATTAGGCGGCGCACTGGATTGGATCCCAAAGAATTAGGTGATCTGGCTAAACAGGGCGATCGCAACGCGCTCCAGTTTTGGCAAGACTATGGGCGAGACTTAGGCGTTGGCTTAACCAGCTTGGTTTACGTGTTGACACCAGAGGCGATCGTCATCGGTGGAGGCATCAGTGCCAGTGCCGAGTTTTTCTTTCCAGCTATGCAAGCCGAATTGGAACGTCGAGTTTTGCCAAGTTCTAGAGAAGGGCTAAAGTTGCTAACAGCCCAGTTGGGAAATCAAGCAGGCACCGTGGGCGCAGCAAAATTAGCTCTCCGGCAGCTAAACGCCAGCTAATCCAACATGCCCATCACAGTTTCAGGCTGGTCTAGGCGTGTATTCAAAGACAGGCGCTTGTGTATCCTAGCCATCAATTTAGCTAGGGCAGTGTCGCACTGTGATAATCGATATTTTGGAAAGCTTTGCCTGCAAGTGTTAAGAAGCCTAAAAGGTAGGGAACTATCTGCATACATTAGCAGCATTTCCCTTTTGCTAGTTAGTTTCGAACTGTTTTTAACCGATATGTTAGACGAATCTCTCTTCCTTGCAGAACAACTTTCTGAAGGTTCTGTCAACCAAGCCCAACTAGGTCAGCAAAAGGCACTTCTGAGGTTAGCTGATAGAGTCAGAAAATTACTCGATTTGCAAGCCACATTTCAGCTTACTGTGAGTGATGTATGCTGGGCACTTGCGGTCGATCGCACTGGAATATTCAGATTTGACCCGGACTCGGGCTACACCCAAGGAAGTTTTATTTCAGAATCTGCTGCACCTGGGCTGTCTCCTGCTTTAGCAACTCAGCTTCAGCACCATTGCTTTGATGAGCAAGCCATCCTGCACCTCCAGAGTGGTGGAATACAAGCAATGACTGATATCTACGCATCAACCCTACCCGATCGCCTCATCCAAAACCTAGAGTCATTGGGTGTGCGGGCAGTGCTGTCCGTACCAATTTTGCAAGCAAACCGATTGTGGGGATTACTTTGCTTTTATCAGGAGAAGACACCTCGCCAATGGCAACCTGATGAAGCGATATTTGCCCAACTCATTGCTCAACAGTTGGCGATCGCCCTGCATCAATCCGAACTAACAGAGAAACTTCGGCAGCAGCAATCTGCTCTAGAAGCCAACCAACAACGTCTATTGTGTCTCGTACAACAAAGCCCACTGGCAATCATTGAGTGGGATACTGAGTTTCGAGTCATTAGCTGGAATGAAACTGCAAAGCATACCTTTGGTTATAGTCAGGAAGAAGCCATTGGTCGCCATGCAGCCGAGTTCATTGTCCCGCATGCTGTAGAAGACCAAGTCAATCCGATGTTCGCAGAATTGTTGCAACAGCAAGATGGCTACCACAGCATTAGCGAGAACATTACTAAGACAGGCGAGACGATTATTGGTAAGTGGCACAACGTCCCGCTTGTAAACCAAGCAGGCGAAGTAGTCAGCATTCTGTCAATGGTGCATGATATCACTGAACAGATAAGGATAGAGAAGGAGCGCCAGCAAGTAGAAGCTGAGCGCGATCGCCTCTTTCAAATCAGCGTCGATGTGATGGCGATCGCGTCTTTAGACGGTTACTTCATACGTATCAATCCTGCCTTTAGCAAAGTTTTGGGTTATAGCGAAGCTGATATATTGAACCGCCCATTTTTGGATTTGGTACATCCCGATGACATCAAATCCACCCTGGCCGAGATGGCAGTGCTCAAAGCAGGCAAGGACTCGCTAGCCTTTGAAAATCGCTATCGGTGTAAGGATGGCTCCTACCGCTGGTTAGCCTGGGCATCCCGGATAGGAATAGACGATGGCTTAGTGTTTGCCACGGCACGCGATATCACTGAGCAGAAGCAGATGGAAGCAGAACAAAAAGCTGCCGAAGCCGAAATCCAAGCTCAGGCATTGCAGCTAAAAGCAATCAATGCCTCAGTTCCTGGCATGATTTACCAGTACACCACCGACCTGCGAACTGGTGAAGGGCGATTTACCTACGTCAGCCCTGGTGTGGTCAGTCTGTGCGAACTAGACATAGAAACCGTCCTAAACGACCCGATTAAGGTTTGGGCAATGGTTCACCCTGATGATATTCAAGCTGTTGTGGCGAAATCGATCAACGTTAATCAAAACTGCCTATCCTGGTTTGATGAATTTCGCATTATTACTCCCTCTGGCAAGCTGAAGTGGATTCGGGGTCAAGCTGAACCAGCGGCATCTGCCGATGGCTTCGTTATCCATAATGGTGTGATGTTGGATATTACTGAGCTGAAGCAAGCTGAAGCAACCCTACGCCAATCTGAGCAAAACCTACGCACTATTTTTAATGGCGTCTATGATGCCCTGTTCATTCATGACATGGATGGCAACATCCTCGATGTGAATGAAAGAACGTTGCAGATGTATGGCCTCACCTATGACCAAGCAATCAGCTATACGATCGCCGACTATTTACAACCAGACAGCCTTCCAGACCAATTGCCTGAAATTTGGCAACGTGTTAGTACCGGTGAGTCAGTTCAGTTTGAGTGGAAAGGGCGTCGCCCCAGTGATGATGTTTACTTTGACGCTGAAGTAATATTGCAGCACCTAGTTTTAGGTGACCAGAAAGTAGTTCTTGCCGCTGTTCGGGATATCACTGAACGAAAACAAGCCGACCAAACCCTACAACAAAGTAGAGATCAACTTGATGCCATCATTAATCACATACCTGCGGCCATCTATCTCAAAGATTTACAAGGCCGCTATCTTCTAATTAACCAAACGTGCCTTGACCTCTTCAACGCTCAGCGAGAACACTTTGTTGGTCAAACGGATCATGACCTTTTTGCTAAAGAAATGGCGGATGAGCTTCGGAAAACAGACCTGGATACACTAGCAGCCAAAACACCCATTGAACGTGAAGAAGTCATACTAACAAAGAGCGGGTTAAGAACCTTCACAGCAATCAAGTTCCCATTACTCAATCCTGAGGGAAATCCTTGTGGACTCTGCGGCATTTCAATAGACGTTACAGAGCGCGAACAAGCACGTCTTGCACTAGAGAAATCTGAGGCATACTCTCGTGAACAAGCTGAACTAGCTATGGCCAAAAGCAAAGAATTGGAAGCGGCATTAGCAAAACTTACCCGTACCCAAGCTCAACTGGTTCAGAACGAAAAAATGTCAAGTTTAGGACAATTAATGGCAGGCATTGCCCATGAAATTAATAATCCTGTCAACTTTATTCACGGCAACATTAACCACGTCAGCACCTATGCTGAAGACCTAATTGATTTGGTTAATCTGTATCAACAAACTTATCCTCAACCCAAGCCAGACATTGTTAGCAGAATTGAAGACATTGACCTGGAGTTTCTCAACGAAGATTTGCCTAAGTTATTGGACTCCATGAAGTTAGGAACTAGTCGGATTCGAGAAATTGTTCGATCGCTGCGAATTTTTTCTCGACTAGATGAGGCGGAAGTCAAAGCCGTAGATATTCATGAAGGCATTGACAGTACATTGATGATTTTGCAAAGTCGCCTCAAAGCCAAGCCCGATCGCCCGGAAATCTTAGTGATCAAAAACTACGGCATATTGCCGCTAGTAGAGTGTTATGCTGGCCAACTCAACCAGGTGTTTATGAACATTCTGGCAAATGCGATCGATGCGCTTGAGGAACGAGATCAGCAGAGTTCTCTAGAAGCTATCAAGCAAGTGCCTAGCCAAATTACTATCACAACGGAACTGGATCAGGAAAACTGGGTTGCGATTCGGATTGCTGATAATGGCTTAGGTATTCCAGATGAAATAGGTCGCCGATTATTTGACCCTTTCTTTACAACAAAGCCTGTTGGTAAAGGAACTGGAATGGGGCTTTCAATTAGTTATCAGATCATCACTGAGAAACATCAAGGTACATTGACGTATACCTCTGCTATTGATTGTGGAACGGAATTCTTAATTCGTATTCCTCTCCATCAAAATAATCTAGGAAGTTAACAGACATAGTCGGTCATTTAGGCCAGCAAAGTGAGGATTACCTTTAACGATCGCCAAGATCCAACAGTTGCTGTAACCAAAAGCATTAAGGGGGAGAACTGACCAGGAGCTATGAGTGGCCATGACATCAAGTACTTATTGGCTTTAGATAATTTGGGTGACGTTAGGATGCAAAAAAATATTCCCAGGTTACGTGGATAACCGCTTTGGTTTAGGAAGGTCTGGGATACTCAATTTGCAATTCATAAACGCTCTTCTCTACAGAGGCATTATGCAGCTACTCTCCCAGCCCCCTGAATCCACTACTCCGCAGACGACCATTCCGATTTTGAATCAACGCACTAAAATCGTTGCCACGATCGGGCCAGCCAGTCGCAATCCTGATGTGCTGCGGCAAATGGTGCGAGCAGGCATGTCAGTAGCACGCCTCAATTTTTCCCACGGCAGCTACGACGACCATGCCCAGACGGTAAAAATGCTGCGCGATTTATCGATCGAAATGGATACCCCGATCGCCCTGCTGCAAGATTTGCAAGGCCCAAAAATCCGTGTTTGCCAGCTCCCCAACGACGCTATCACTTTAGAAGACGGTGCCTCGCTTAACCTAGTACCAGAGGATCAGCTAAGCGGACAACCCAATACCATCGCGATCGACTATCCCCACCTTGCTGAAGAAGCTAAGTCAGGCACACGCATTCTGCTGGATGACGGCCTGCTGGAAATTGAAGTGCAAGCCGTTGACGGGGCGACCGTACAGTGCAAAGTCATTCGTGGTGGACTGCTCAAGAGTCGTAAAGGCGTTAACGTGCCCAGCCTTAGCCTGCGCTTGCCTTCCATGACTGAAAAAGACAAGGAAGACCTAAAGTTTGGCTTGTCCCAGGGTGTAGATTGGGTGGCACTGAGCTTTGTGCGTCAAGCAGAAGATGTGCGAGAGCTGCGTGCCTTCTTGACGGAGCAAGGAGCTGCGGATACTGCTGTGCTAGCCAAAATCGAAAAGCCCCAAGCTGTGGATAACATTTACGACATTGTCAAAGAGTGCAACGCCATCATGGTGGCACGGGGTGACATGGGTGTGGAGATTGAACCTGAAAAAGTACCCATGATTCAAAAGCGCATCATTCAAGCGTGCAACCAGCGCGGCATTCCGGTGATTACAGCAACGCAAATGTTGGAAAGCATGATCAAAAACGCTCGCCCTACTCGTGCTGAAGCCAGCGATGTCGCTAATGCAATTTTGGATGGTACCGATGCAGTGATGCTATCGGCTGAGTCAGCCGTGGGCGATTACCCAGTGGAGGCCGTGGAAATGATGGCGCGGATTGCCCGCCAAGTGGAGCCCACTATGCACCCACCCAACTTCCCACCGGGTGAAGACGATGAAGTGCATGCCATTACCGAAGCGTTGAACACGATCGATAAGACCCTAGACCTGCGCTGCATTGTGGCCGCAACCTTTAGTGGCTACACAGCCTACCTGGCTTCCGCAGAGCGTCCCCGAGCTTACATTGTGGCCGTTACGCCTGAGCCTAAAATTTATCAGCGGCTCAACTTGGCTTGGGGGGTACGCCCTATTCTGCTGAGCCATACTTTTACCACGATCGAAGAAATGGTGCAGCACATTGAAGACAGCCTGCTACAACGCAATCTGGTAGCCCCAGGTGATAGGATTCTAATCCTGGGGGGTAGTCCGTTGCAGGCAACTCAGCGCACTAACTTACTAAAGTTACAAACGATCGGGTTTCACTAATTGCTCTGACAACGCCCCTCAGGGGAGCAGGTAAGGCGTTGCTGGCGAGCTGCGACGATCGTCGCGAGGTCTTCACGTCCGGTCAAGCGCAACCGCCAGCGCGCCCACACACTGTAGATAGCATCTGCAATTGCCCCCACAAGTGGGATTTGAGTAATGGCATAGACCCATCCCATGCCCAAAACAGTGTAGACCCGCCGAAACACTTCGACATTTTTGACGATCGTGCCATCAGGCAGTACTGCGTGGATGCGCCCCATTGCCGTTTCGTAGTCCACGCCGCCGTGCAGTTTGGGAGTATAGTCGTCTGCTGCAATATCCACAAAATTCACTAGGCCGCGACCCGCATCCCGTTGCTTCAAAAAATTGACTTCTCGTAGACACAGCGGGCACTCACCATCGTACAGAAGCTTGATTTGCCAGGTAGCCATTGGTGTGGAAATAGATGTAGGAATTTGAGACATTGGTTCAGCACAGAAAACAACGTGAAGATTTGTAAAAGTCCTTTTACTTTAAGCATAGACGAAGGTTCAAAGTAGTGGCTAAATCTATGCTCAAGAGGTTATCTCGGCGCTAGGGTGACAGGGCGATCGCCCCACGTTTAGGAGTGCCACGTTTAGGAGTGATTGTTGCAGAATATGAAGGTATCCTTCCGCTAGAGTATCAACACCCTTAATTTTTGCCGCCTATGTTGGAGCCATCCGTCGAGTCCTCAAGCCAGTCCACCCACGCCTCTCAACCCAGTCTAGCCAAGTCAATCCATGTCAACGGAGCAATGCCACAGAGGGGAACGAATCCCCTGCCCTACACGGATGACTTTAGCGATCGGCACATTGGCCCCAGTACAGCAGACATTGCTAACATGCTGCCTGTAGTTGGGGTGGATAGTTTGGAGGCACTGATTGATGCCACGATTCCTCCAGAAATCCGCCTGCAACGCCCACTACACCTGGATGCTGGCAAGAGTGAATATGAATTGCTCCAGACCTTGCGGGAAATTGCTCAAGAAAACCGTGTATTCCGCTCTTTCATCGGCATGGGCTACTACAACTGCATTACACCACCCGTGATTCAGCGCAATATTTTGGAAAATCCAGGCTGGTACACCCAGTACACTCCGTATCAGCCTGAAATTTCCCAGGGACGCCTGGAAGCTCTGCTTAACTTCCAAACTATGGTGACTGACCTGACGGGGCTGGAAATTGCTAATGCCTCGCTGCTGGATGAAGCTACCGCAGCGGCAGAAGCAATGACCATGAGTTACGGGCTGAATAAGCATGGAGCCACGGCCTTTTGGGTATCCCAGGACTGCCATCCCCAGACGATCGCCGTGATTCAAACACGAGCTTTACCTTTGGGAATTGATGTGATTATTGGCGATCATCGCAGCGAATCCTTTGAGAAACCAATATTTGGAGCACTGCTGCAATACCCCGCTACCGATGGAGTTGTCTACGATTACGCCGAGTTTTGCGATCGTGCCCATGCTGCGGGTGCCCTGGTAACTGTCGCCGCAGATTTGCTGAGCCTGACCCTGCTAAAGCCACCGGGTGAATTTGGTGCAGATATTGCAGTGGGTAGCACTCAGCGATTTGGGGTGCCCCTGGGATACGGCGGCCCTCACGCTGCCTACTTTGCCACTAAGGAAGCCTACAAGCGCCAATTGCCAGGACGGTTGGTAGGCGTGTCTAAAGATCGCCGCGGCCAAATGGCACTTCGGTTGGCACTGCAAACCCGCGAACAGCATATTCGACGAGACAAGGCCACCAGTAACATCTGCACAGCTCAAGTACTGCTGGCGATCGTTGCCAGTACCTACGCGGTTTATCATGGGCCAGCAGGATTGCGCCACATCGCCCACCGTATCCACTGTCTAGCAGGCATTCTGGCTGAAGCACTGAAACGATTGGGCTACCAAATAGGCTCTGAGCCATTCTTTGACACGTTGCGCGTTGAGGCAACACCAGCCAAAGTTCAAGCTATTTTGCAGCGAGCTCACTCTCACCAAATCAACCTGCGAAAGCTATCAGATGAGGCGATCGGCGTTTCCCTGGATGAAACCGTTTCCTCGGATGATTTGCTGGCTTTGTTCCAGATCTTTGCAGGCAAAGTGATCGCCCACTTTACCCCAGAGGATTTGTTTGTTGCTTGCCCAGAGCCACAGATTCCCCCAGTTCTAAAGCGTACCAGCCCCTACCTGACCCATCCCGTTTTCAACAGCTATCACTCGGAAACTGAACTGCTGCGCTACCTGTATCGCTTGCAAAGCAAGGATTTATCCCTAACCACAGCCATGATTCCGCTAGGCTCCTGCACGATGAAGCTAAATGCCACTGCTGAAATGGTGCCTATTTCTTGGCCAGAATTTGCTCAGTTACACCCCTTCGCACCGCTGGAGCAAACTCAAGGTTACCAAACCCTGTTTGCTCAATTGGAACATTGGCTGGCAGAAATTACTGGATTTGCAGCCATTTCCCTGCAACCCAACGCAGGTTCCCAGGGAGAGTATGCGGGCTTGCTGGTGATTCGTCACTATCACCGATCGCGTGGGCAAAGCCACCGCAATGTTTGCCTGATCCCCACCTCGGCGCATGGCACTAATCCGGCTAGCGCGGTAATGGCTGGGATGCAAGTGGTAGCGGTGGCCTGTGATGCCGAGGGCAATATTGATCGTGCTGATTTGGCGGCTAAGGCTGCCCAGTACCAGGACACGCTAGCAGCTTTGATGGTAACTTATCCATCTACCCATGGTGTGTTTGAAGTCGGTATCAAGGAAATTTGTGCGATCGTCCACGCTCACGGCGGCCAAGTCTACATGGATGGTGCCAACTTAAACGCCCAAGTTGGGCTTTGCCGCCCCGGCGACTTTGGTGCCGATGTATGCCATCTCAACTTGCACAAAACCTTCTGTATTCCTCATGGCGGCGGGGGGCCAGGCATGGGGCCGATCGGCGTTTCCAAGCATTTAGTCCCATTTTTGCCAGGACATTCTGTGGTGCCAATGCCTTCTCGTCGATCGACCACGGCTCTGACGGTTTCTGCCGCTCCCTGGGGTAGCCCCAGCATTTTGCCCATTTCCTGGATGTACATTGGGTTAATGGGTGCAACTGGATTAACCAAAGCTACTCAGATTGCCATTCTAAATGCGAACTACATTGCTAAACGCTTGCAAGACCACTACCCCATTCTTTACAAAGGAGAGCAAGGATTTGTAGCGCACGAGTGCATCATTGACCTGCGCCAGTTTAAGAAAACTGCCGATATTGATGTAGACGATATTGCCAAACGTCTGATTGACTACGGTTTTCATCCGCCAACGGTTTCCTGGCCAGTGGCAGGTACCATTATGGTGGAGCCGACAGAGAGCGAATCTTTAGCAGAGTTAGATCGCTTTTGTGAAGCCATGATTGCTATCCGTGCTGAAATTCGCGAGATCGAAACGGGCATGGCCGATCGCCAAGACAACCTACTCAAACAAGCCCCCCATACCGTCAACGACTTGGTGGACGATTGGACACACCCCTACTCTCGCGATCGCGCTGTTTACCCGACGGCATGGACACGAGCTAATAAGTTCTGGGCCTCGGTAGGGCGGATTGACCAAGCCTATGGCGATCGCAACCTGGTCTGCACCTGCCCCTCCATGTCGGAGTACACGTCCTAAGGCTGTTCTGATCAACAGAATTTGAGGGAGGAAATCAAGGAAGGAAAGGAGTCAAACGTTCACTAAACTCTTTGATTTTGCCTTCTATTCTTTGCCCTTTCCGTCTCTCACTACTCTACAACGCCCCAGCCACCGTTTTGTCCAGTACTCCCCCGTCCAAGTGGGAAGTGATGTTCATAGCCATCAACACAGGAGGCGTAGCCGTGTCCTGAGCATAGTCGATCACGCTGACGGCTCCATTGCCCTGCTTAAAGTTCCAAAAGTGGCTAGCGTCTAGACCAAATAACTGGCAAAGAATCGCCTTATTAATGGCATCGTGAGCCACCACCAGAGTAATGCCGGGTTCACGGGATCGAGCAGTTGTGACGATCGCCTCCCAGGCTGTCTTAGCACGTATCCACACATCCTGAAGGTTTTCACCCTCCGGCATTTGCACCGTTTCAGGAGCTTTTTGCCATTGGGCTAGTTCACCAGGAAATTCCTGTTCAATTTCCGCTTCGAGCTTGCCTTCCCAGAGTCCATGACCAATTTCCTTCAGGTCATCAACTAGTTCCAGCGTCACATCGAGATGGTTTTGTAGGATGATTTCAGCCGTTTCTTTAGGGCGCAGCAGGGGGCTGCTAATGGCGTAGCGAATTGGCACCGTGGCCAAAAAATTGGCGGCTTGTTCGGCTTGACGCTGTCCCATTTCATTCAAGGCGACATCAATTTGGCCTTGAAATCGTTTTTGCCGGTTCCAGTCAGTTTCTCCGTGACGCACTAGCAACAGCCGTGCTGCCAGCGATCCCTTAGGTTTGGGCAACGCATCACCTAAGTGGATCGTTTGGTTCATGGACTCGATTTGCACCATGTCGCCCCAGCCACCAGCAAAGTTGAGTACACTGATGCCACAGTTAGCCTGGTTAATGAATTGGTAATGATGGGGTTCGAGGCCGATCGCCGTGGCAATGAGCGCACGATTGATCCCACTGTGGCCTACCAGCAATACTGTCTGATTTTGGTGTTGCGGTAAAAAGTCTTGCCAAAACTGGCGAGCGCGATCGAATAAACTGACTACTGGGTAATAGTCTACCAATTGCCCACTTTCATCTGGAATCTGCATACAAAGCTGATGCGGTGCTTCCCGCCAAGCCTGATATTGCTCAGGATATTTCTTCTCAACATCTGAGAACAGCAAGGCTTCCCACAGCATCAGATTAATTTCTTTGAGCGCATCCACAGGCTGAAGTGGCTGAGTAGGTGGCTGCTCCAGACAACTTAGGATCAAGTTGGCGGTATCGTGGGCGCGACGGAGAGAACTACAGTAGGCCGCATCAAATCGAATTTCTTGCAACGCTTTACCTGCACTAAGCGCATCGGCTTGGCCGCGATCAGTCAGCGTAGAATCGTCACAATAGCCTTGTACGCGCCGCTCGACGTTATAGCTACTTTCGCCGTGGCGCACCAAAATTACGCGAGTAACCAGCGGCCTATCCTCCAAAACGACTGGGCATTTAAACCAATCCCAGGAAAGCTCCTGAGCTAGCAGCATTTTACCCTGAGATGGTCAAGCATTCGGCGGATAACAGCACGGATGGTAAAGGAAACCGCTGGAGGTGGAAATGGGGCATAATGCCACTCAGAGCAAGGTAGACAATTAATGACGATTAAGCGAGTAATTCTGGGGTTACTGACAGCGCTGGCGGTACTGCTGTTAGGGCAAAACCTATTGAGTAGCTGGAGCCAACCCCAGATTCAGAGTCGGTTACAGCTATATCAAACTAACCTAGTGTTGCAAGCTGCCGAATTGCAAGCGGATCCAACCGTGGCTTCGGCTCAAGCTGCACTGCTGGGTGATAAGCCACTCAAAGCGGCATTGGAGCAATACGAAACTGTACAGAAAGCGGCTGAAAAGAATCTTCAGCATACCGAGCAATTGCTGGAGGCAGCCACAGACTCAGACGATCGCAAGGAACTAGAAGCCTCGATCGCCAAGCTCCAAAAACTCCTGGTTGAACTCAACCTTAATCTGGGCACTTTACAAAGTGTACAGAACAACTCTACCGCTGCCCAAACAGCCTGGAACAGAGCGATTCAGCAGGCTGGTGATAACCCGCAGCTAGAACCACTTAGCAAAACGGCTGCCTCACTGGCAGGTTTGTGGAGCAACCCACCTCAAGTATTTCCCGATGTAGAATCGCGCCTGAAGCAAAACTTGACAGGTTGGTTTCGGAATCGCAGTCTAGAAAAACTCTACGCTTTGCAGCAACGCCAAACTGCCCTACAGACTCTGCAAGCTGAGGAACAACCGTTAGCAAGACGTGCTTTTAACAGTCTGGCGATCGTTGCTGGTGTACCGGCTCTAGGCTTTGCGATCGGACTGGGGATTCTGTTATTCCTGCTGGGGCAACTGATTTGGCGGCGTAAGTCAGCACTTTTGAATGTGGGGAACTTGGCTCCCTGGAACACGCCGTGGGACGGCGAAATCGTTTGGCAAGTGCTGATTGTAGGGTTTTTCTTCGTCGGCCAGGTGCTGCTGCCGATCGTGTTGGGGCTGGTGCAGCAGGTGCTGCGACTAGAATTATCGGATTTGGGAGAACGGGGCAAGGCAGCCTACATTCTGGCAAATTACGGGTTGCTGGCCGCTGGTGGTTTGGGGGTTTTGTTTTGGTCAATTCGAGCTTGGCTGCCCTTACCAGATGGCTGGTTTCGGGTGTCGTTACGTGGGCGCTGGTGGCTGTGGGGTCTGGGAGGTTATGTGGCTGCCCTGCCACTAGTGGTCGCAGTTTCCCTGGTAAACCAGCAAATTTGGCAAGGTCGCGGCGGCAGTAATCAAATTTTGCCGATCGCCCTGGAAAGCAAAGATGGGGTAGCAGTTGCCGTTTTCTTCGCTACAGCCGCGATCGCGGCTCCCATTTTTGAAGAAATTCTGTTTCGTGGCTTTTTGCTACCCTCACTCACTCGCTACATGCCAGTTTGGGGCGCGATCGTGCTTAGCAGTTTCCTGTTTGCCGTTGCCCACCTCAATCTGTCGGAAGTCCTGCCATTAATGACCTTAGGCATGGTGCTAGGGTTTGTTTACGCGCGATCGCGCAATTTACTGGCATCTATGCTGGTTCATGGATTGTGGAATGCTGGAACCCTACTTAGCTTGGTTACCCTCGGCCAGGGTGGCTCCTAAACCATTTGGCCATAGGGAATTGATTTATGAGGTCTTGCGAAATAGGTGGGTACACTGGAGGCATCCTAACTTCACTAAGGGGATGATTTCATGAGCACCAGTGGCGATAACGTCAACACCAAAAAGCTAGCAGCGGGCATTTGCGGCATTTTGCTGGGTGGAATTGGAGTGCATAAGTTTATTCTGGGTTACACCACTGAAGGGCTAATCATGCTATTTGCTACGGTGCTGACCTGTGGTATTGGAGGAGCCGTAATGGGTGTAATTGGACTGGTAGAGGGCATTGTCTATCTCACCAAGAGTGATGATGAGTTCTACCATACTTACATGGCCGATAAAAAAGGTTGGTTCTAGGGGCTATCATCAATTCCAGCTAGAATCCCAACGATGGAAAACTTACAGCCCCTAGCCTAGTTTTTGAGGCGGGCGCGGTAAGGTCTATGCCTCAGACGTTTGACTGTTAATTGATAACGCGCCCTAGCTCGGTAGCTTGCTATGAGCCAAAGATTGACTAACCAAGAGCGTCGGCTGCGCTGGAGCCTTATCGGCCTTGCAGCACTGTTTGCAGTGAGTCTAGGGCTTTCTAGCCATGAAAGACCGTTGCCACTGCACTGTTTGTTTCAGTGGATGACAGGGGGTATTCCCAGTCCAACGTGTGGCATGACCCGATCGCTAGTAGCCCTACTCCGCGGTCAGTGGGAGTTAGCTTTGTCTTACCATCTGTTTAGCCCGATCGCCCTGCTGGGTGGCAGCGTGATTCTGGCTGGGATGCTGGTTGAGCTATGGCGAGGATGTCGGCTACCCATGCTGTCTTGGTGGCAATGCTCGATCGTGTGGGTGCCAGGGGCGATCGCATTTTTTGGCTATTACGGCCTGCGGCTTTATCTTCGCTACGATGGAACTCTCCCCTTCGTCACGGCTAATCCATCCGTGTGGCACTGGTTAGTTATCGGTGCCAAGTCTCTCTAACTGTCAACTTGCTAACGGTATGTCACGTCAGACTCGCAAAGTTGTACTTCCAGTGCTGCTGCTTCTGTTAGGGGCTGGCTACTTTGGCCTGTTCTCCCAGTTTGAGGTGCCAGCTCTGTTGAAAAGTCAACTGGTTCTGTTGCCTGTTCAAGTGGGAACGCTGGTCTATCTGTTGGGGTGGCGACAGCGGCTCCAGCGCCGATGGGGCGATCGAGAATAGTCGTCTAGCCAAATTTCCTCTACTCTCAAGAAAGAACGGCCTTAGTAATCAATTTAGGAGAGTGAAGTTTGCCCCCATTGCCCCTGGAACTGGCAGAAACCCCAACCCCTGCTCACGAAGTAACCCATCTTCCTACGGTTCAAACCCTTGCCCTTGATGTAGGTGGCATGAAGTGTGCTGGCTGTGTGCGGGTTGTAGAACAAGCACTGACAAAATCAAGGGGCGTGACTTCTGCGGTAGTTAACCTGGCTACGGAGGTCGCACGGGTGGAGTACAACCCTAGCCTCGTTACTCCAGACGCATTGGCTCAAACCTTATCTGAGGCTGGCTTCCCAGCTCAGCCACGTACCTTTGGGCAACGGTTAAACGAATCTCATCAGACCAACTTGGCTGAACAGCGCCGCCAAGAGTTGCGCCAACAGTACTGGAATTTGGCGATCGCTCTGGTATTGTTACTGCTGTCTGTTGTGGGTCATGTGGGCGAATGGTTTGGCATTTCCTGGCCATGGCTCAGCGATTTAAGGATGCATGCAGGCTTAGCCACAGCAGCCTTGATCTTCCCTGGTCGCGCCATGCTAGTAGAAGGATGGCAGGGCATTCAGCGCCGTAGTCCCAACATGAATACCCTAGTCAGCCTAGGTGCAGTGACTGCTTACGTAACCAGCCTAGTGGCATTGGCAGTGCCCCGGCTAGGGTGGGAATGTTTCTTTGATGAGCCAGTCATGATTGTCGGGTTCATTTTGTTAGGACGCACTCTGGAGCAAATTGCACGCAATCGAGCGGCACTGGCCTTTCGATCGCTGCTATCACTGCAACCGAGAGTAGCTCGCTTGGTTCCGCCCCAGACGCTTTCTCCAGAGCATCTGGAGCACTCCTCGGTCACCGCAGCCACAGCTATCGAAATTCCGGCAGATGCCGTGCGTGTAGGTGAATGGATTCAGGTTTTGGCGGGCGATCGCATTCCAGTAGATGGCAACGTGGTAGTGGGGCAAACCCTAGTGGATGAATCCATGCTGACAGGGGAGTCGATGCCAATTCTGAAGCAACCGGGCGACCCCCTTGCGGCAGGCACGGTAAACCAATCTGGCGCTATCGTGATGCAAGCCAACCGTACCGGGCAAGACACTACCCTGGCTCAAATTATTGCTCTTGTGGAAGCAGCTCAAACCCGCAAAGCACCTATCCAGAAGCTGGTTGATCAGGTGGCAGGCTACTTTACCTACGGTGTTTTAGCGATCGCCGCCCTTACCTTTGGCTTTTGGTATGGCCTTGGCACACGGCTCTATCCTCAAGTACTCCAACCTGCGTCTGGTATGGCAGATATGGGGCATGGTATGGTTCATCACTTTACTCACCTGACCCAGGCAACCAGCCCTCTTCTTCTAAGCCTAAAATTGGCGATCGCAGTTTTGGTGGTAGCCTGTCCCTGTGCTCTAGGACTAGCTACGCCTACTGCTCTGCTCGTTGGTTCAGGGGTCGGTGCAGAACAGGGGCTACTGATTCGTGGCGGCGATGTGCTGGAGCGAGTGCATCGTCTGGACACGATCGTGTTGGATAAAACCGGTACCCTCACAACCGGAAAGCCTGAAGTCACCGATTGTCAATTGATAGCTATTGATGCTGCTAACACACTGTTCTCCTCGCAGCAAACACTAACCCCTACCCAGTTTCTACAGATTGCAGCCACTGTGGAGAGCGGCACCCGCCATCCCTTGGCAGCCGCAATCCTGGCTGAAGCATCGCGTCAAGGCTTAGCGCTTTTACCAGCTAGGGACTGGGACACCCAGCCTGGACTTGGAGTAGCGGCGATCGTTACCTTCGACGACCAAACCGAACTTCCCGTGCAATTTGGCAGTTTGGCATGGCTAACCCAGCATCAGGTTGTGATAAGTGAAGACGTACACGTTATAGCTACTGCCACCGCCCAAGCGGGCAAAATGGTTGCCTATGGAGCGATCGCAGGCCATCTAGTCGGATTTATTGCCGCAATCGACACACTACGCGCAGATGCCGCAGAAACCGTGACAGCGCTACAACAGCAAGGGTTACGAGTCATAATGCTGACGGGTGATCACCCTACGGTGGCAGCACCGATCGCCCAATCGCTGGGACTCGATCCAAACCAAGTCATTGCAGGTATCCAACCAAGCGGTAAAGCTCAGGTCATCGCTGATTTACAGCAGCAAGGACATCAGGTAGCTATGGTCGGTGATGGCATCAACGATGCTCCGGCTCTGGCACAAGCACACATTGGCATTTCTCTATGCTCAAGTACCGATGTAGCCATGGAAACTGCCGAAATTATTCTGATGCGCGATCGCCTGAAAGACGTTGTAAGATCTATTCAACTTAGTCGGTCTACCTTCAATAAGATTCGTCAGAACTTGCTCTGGGCAATCTCTTACAACGTCGTAGGAATACCTATTGCAGCAGGGATTCTGCTACCGAGTTTAGGGTTTTCGCTCAGCCCAGCTACAGCAGGGCTGCTAATGGCGCTTAGTTCAGTCAGTGTTGTGTTCAATTCCTTGTTGTTGTACGTCTCGGTGCCATCTGCTTCTCCGCCATGAGTGATGACTATGATCAAGTGATGGTCACAGTTTAGACTTGGCTTTGGCAATAAACATCTGGCAGCATCTCCAAAATTGCAGCTACAATGCGTTAAATGCATTGACTAGCAGTCCTATTGGCAACTTAGTGTTGCTTGAGTTATTTAGGTAGTTGTGCTTGCATCCTTCAGTCGTATTCATCTGGTTAGTATTCAATGCCTTCTCAAGCTCAGCAGAACCATCTCCTGATTATTGAAGATGACAAGGGACGTCGAGAGTACATTCTGGACGGGCCTACTTATTCAATTGGTCGAGATCCTAAGTGTGATATTCGCTTGGTCTCTCAGTTTGTTTCCCGCCGCCACGCTACGCTGGTTCAGCTAACTAATGATGACGACGGTACCTACGCCTATCGCATTGTGGATGGCAATCTCAAGGGTAAAAACAGTGCTAATGGTCTTTTGGTGAATGGCCGCAAGTTACAAGCCCATACACTCAAAAATGAAGACGAGGTTGTTTTTGGGCCTCAGGTGCGAGCAGTGTACTATCTCTTGAAACGGGATGCAATTTTAACTGTTCCACCAGACGAGTTTGATATCACTTTGATTAGTCCTAACATGGTTGGTGAACCAGAGGATTAAAAACTAGAGTTTTGACCTTCAAGAAGCTCTGAGAAATCGCTAGCGGGCGATCGCATCAATCATTTTCCAGTTGCTGCTGCTAATTACTGCTTCGCTAACCTGCTCAAATACTTTTCGGCAGTGGTTGTCCAAAACAAGCGGTAGTTCCTCATTCTTGACCACAAAGCTCATATCTACCTGAGTTTCAGTCAATGTGGTTTTGTCAAGTAACACTTCCACCGTCACCAGTTTTTGAAACTCAACTTGGCCTGGTTTTTCTCGTGCCATCAGGTAGTCATTGGTGTGATAAATCACATCAAAGTTACAAGCCGTTAACACCTGAGTCAGGTAGTACGGCACTTTGCTGGTAGCCGTAGCAACCTTAAACAGTCCTGTATATCGAGCCATAGCTGAATCCCAGACGGAATAATCCGAATTACTTGTAACTTTGTCATAATAACCCCCGCAGACAAACGTGGGTTGTGACAGTAGTCTAGCGTGGTATCTGTCACTTAGGAAGTCTATTCCAAGTGGAAAGCAAACCAAACCTTGGATAAATCAGCCTAGGAAAAAGGGTGCCTTATGTAAACCACAACATCGTGACAAGCAATGCAAGGCAAATTAATTGTATTTGAAGGAGTTGAAGGCTGTGGCAAGACGACTCAGCTTCAGCGTCTATGGCATTGGCTAGCGCAGAGTGGATGGCTAGCTCAGCTTCAACAGGTGGCGTCAGTTCATGAAGTGATTATGACGCGCGAGCCGGGTGGCACGGCGCTGGGTAAGCGGGTGCGCCAGCTTTTGCTGACAGAAAACTTGCCAGAAGAAGTGCAGCCACAGGCAGAGTTATTGCTCTATGCAGCCGATCGCGCTCAACATGTAGAAACTTTACTACGCCCTAGATTGGTAGCAGGAGCATTGGTGCTGTGCGATCGCTTCACCGATTCAACGGTGGCTTACCAGGGATATGGCCGTGGCCTCGATCGTACCCTTATTGACCAGCTAAACTACATTGCTACCCAGGGGCTAAGCAGCGACCTTACCCTTTGGCTGGATTTAGATGCAGCAGAGGGACTGGCCAGAACCCAGCGACGGGGAGTAACCGATCGCATTGAGCAAGCAGATTTGGCCTTCCACCAACGTGTTCAGCATGGCTTTACTCAACTAGCCCAGCAGCATGGCGATCGCACCGCTAGAATTGACGCTAGCCAAACGGAAGATCTTGTTGCCCTGCAAATCCAAGCTGTAGTGGAACAGCGGTTTAGCCAGTGGTATGGAAACTTGGTGCGAACCCCATGACAAGTGCCCCTTCCCTTGCCGTCGCCTTTACGGACTTGGTTGGGCAACCCCAAGCTATTAAGCTCCTAACCCAAGCAGTAGCCAACCAGCGAATTGCCCCTGCCTATCTATTTACGGGAGCCGAGGGAATTGGCCGCAGGCTGGCAGCCCTTTGCGTTGCAGAACTGTTACTAGCGCCCGCTGAGGGAGATGGGACACTGCTGCGCCGACGCATTCGCCAAGGTAACCATCCCGATTTGCTGTGGGTAGAACCAACTTACCTGCACCAGGGTAAGCGTCTATCAGCTAGCGAAGCCGAGGCGGCTGGTGTGCGGCGGCGAGGTGCGCCGATTCTGCGCTTAGAACAGGTGCGAGAGGTTATCCAGTTTTTGGCACGCCCTCCGTTAGAAGCTCCGCGATCGCTGGTGGTGTTAGAACAGGCCGAAACCTTACCCGAAGGCGCAGCCAATGCCTTACTCAAAACCCTGGAAGAACCTGGAAAAGCCACACTCATCCTCATCGCTCCCAGTGTTGAAGCCTTGCTACCTACCCTTGTCTCACGCTGCCAGCGGATTCCGTTTTACCGATTGCAGCAAACCGAGATGGAAACTGTGCTGGGTCAGCATGGTTATGGAGAATTGCTAGAGCACCCAACCTTGTTGCAATTGGCTCAGGGCAGTCCTGGAGGGGCGATCGCCCACTGGCAGCGGCTACAAGCCTGCCCTCCAGAACTCATCGAAGCTGTAACCCAGCCTATTACCTCAGCCCACGCAGCACTCCACCTCGCTCGACAAATTGACAAAGCACTGGAACTAGACACTCAGCTTTGGTTAATTGATTATTTACAACAACGCTGTTGGCAGAAGTGTCCCACGCCCCAGCACCTCATTCAGATTCGCACCCAGCTAAATTCTTTAGAAATAGCACGCCAACATCTGCTCCACTACGTGCAACCTCGCTTGGTCTGGGAGGTGACTCTCTTGAACCTAATTGTGACCTAGCAGCCAAGGCACGATCGCGGCTTGCATCCCAACGATATACGCAGCAGTGCAAACCCCTAAGAAGTAAGCTCTAACTTCTCAAATTAGCTATGGGGGTAATGAGTTGATAGTAGACGGACGTCTTACCTAGAAAATCGTATGTACGATCGAATATGAGTTGTTTTTCGGCCATATTCGCCGTAGGGTGTCACATATTCAGGATGTAAATGATTCTGTCTGTGGTCAACAACCGATCGACGTCGAAAATAGCTCGGTGCAGGTGGCAAATAGGGAACCTTACGTCGGTACGGATCTTGGATAATAATCGTCGTTGAGTTTCCCGGCGTTGGGTAGTATCTGTTTGGATAGTAGCCGTTATGGTACTCATAGCCACTGACCTGCCCTGGATACTGGTAAATTGGCAAATAGGGACTAAATATTACATCCCTACGAAGTATACTTTCGCGAGGCTGAGGCCGGATGGGCGTTACAGGCTGAGTATTGGCTGGCAAAGCAGTAGCTGGAGCCCCTACCGACGCAAGTAGTCCTGTCACAAGAACAGCCTTGAGTACACCCCGATCGCCTAATCGTTGAAATGGACTCATGACTCAGTGCTCCAAATTAACAGGGATTTTTCCCATCTTAATGGACGAAGTAGTTGCCTGCTAGTTCCTTCTTTTCTTAGGTAATCTGCTTTTAGAATGTGGAGAGCGATTAACAAACTCGTGTTGTGAGTACCGATCAACTAGCCACAGCCAAGGCAGAATTTGAAACAGGCAAGCACGCCTTTGAGCGGGGAAACTACCGCCAATCAGTCACCCATTTAGAACTGGCTTGTGCCGCCCTCAACCCTGATTCTGCGTTGGGTGGAGAGGTGCAAACCTGGTTGGTTACAGCCTACGAGGCCAGTGGCCAATCGCCTGAAGCCTTGCAGCTCTGCAAACAACTGACTCGCCATCCCGACTGGGCTACCCGCAAGCAAGCCAAACGACTGCTATCTATCTTGGAAGCCCCGCGACTCAAAACCCGCCCAGAATGGCTGGTACAAATCCCTGACTTAAGCAACTTGTCGGAGAGTGGCACCAGCATAGGACAGCGTAGCGAGGTTCCTAAGGAGCGATCGCGCCAAGAACCCGAAACCTCAGGCTACCAGCTCGAACCGGAAGACCGCAGCCAATTCAACACTAACAACGACCAATTTGTTTGGGTGGCATTCGCTATTGTATTGCTAGGGCTGAGTAGCCTCCTTTGGCTTAGTCAGCAGTAGTATGGAACCTGACAATGGGCTTTCAGCCTGTCTAGCTTAGTAAAACAACCCTATGACGCAATTTGCAGGATTCATTCATGCTTGGCAGTGGCTGGTTAACCAGTTTCAACAGGCTGGCCTAAAACGGGCGATCGCAATTGGCTGGTTGCTAGTGGCCTCGCTAGGGTTGTCTGGCTGCATCGACTACGACGTGGGCGTCCATTTTGACCATGCTCATCGAGGTGTGATGGTGCAACGGTTGCAACTGGGAGAACGCCTGCAAGTGATCGGCGGCGAAACAGTGCAGCAATGGGTGCAAACTCTGGAACAGCGTAGCCGTAGCCTAGAAGGCAAAATTCAGCGCTTGCCAGGGCAAGTGTTGGAAGTCCAAATTCCCTTCCACAATGTAAAAGAATTGGAAGAGAAGCTAAATCAATTTTTTAGCCCGATCGACCCTGCTACCTTACCGTCTTCCCAAGAACCGGAGACACTGACTATTCCTGCTAAACTCACGCTCAATCATAACAATTTCATCGTGGTGGAGCGCGATCGCCTGCACTATGACGTGGACTTGCGCCCTCTGGGCTTGTTGGCAGGAGATGGCGAAGTGCTTGTGAGTTCAGCCAGGTTAATCCAGTTAGAATTTCAGCTAGAAACCCCGTGGGGGGCGAATTCTGTACTAGCCGATAACTATCCTCATCCTGAGGTTTGGCGCAAGGGCAAACGCCTCATCTGGCGCTTGTTACCAGGAGAAGTGAACCACCTGGATGCTGTTTTCTGGCTACCGAGTCCATTGGGAATTGGCAGTGCACTGATTGTAGGATTAGTGGCGCTGGGCTACTATTTGACGCGACCTACAACCACAACGGCGATCGTCCCCATTTCCTCCTCCAAGTCTGATGTTTGGGAAAGCCAGTAACTCATTCACTCACCGCGTTAGAAAAACCTAAAATTTAGAGGGAGCAGAGGTCTAATCTTCTCATCTCCCCAGTCAATCCCAAGCTTTGAGCAAGGAACTCTCCTATGGACTTCGTAACGCTGTTGGGATTGTTAGCAGGAACCTTGACAACGATCTCTTTCGTACCTCAACTACTCAAAACTTGGCGCAGCCGATCGGCCAAAGATATTTCTGCCAGCATGTTCATTACCTTTTGCATCGGGGTACTACTCTGGCTAATCTACGGCATTTGCATCCAAGCAGTTCCCATTATCATTGCCAATGCGGTAACGCTAACACTGGCTTCCATCATCTTGTTCTTTAAAGTTCGGTTTGGTTAATGCAAGGCTGGCAGGGCAATTTAGACTTGACGTTTGACTATGACGGGAATACCACCCGTTTGGTGCAGGAACGGATGCAGGCTCCATTAAAAGTGCAGCGAGCCTTCTATCCCGAAGGGCGTCAGATTTGTCATGTGGTGATGCTGCACACGGCTGGGGGCGTTGTCGGGGGCGATCGCCTGTCAACTTGCCTAACCCTACACCCACACGCCCAAGTACTAGTCACTACTGCTGCTGCCAGCAAACTCTACCGTTCTAACGGCTTGGAGGCTGGTCAGACGATCGAGGTGAATCTGGCCGCAGGGTCGTCGCTGGAATGGCTGCCGCAGGAGACGATCGTTTTTAACGAAGCTCAGTACCGCCAATCCCTGCGGATAAATCTGGCTCCGGGGGCAAGCTGGATTGGCTGGGAAATCAACCGCTTTGGCCGCACGGCTCGCAATGAACAATTTCTGGCAGGTATCTGGCGATCGCACACCGAAGTCTGGCAAACGGGTCAGCCGCTCTGGATCGACCGCCAGTGGCTCCCTGGAAACCAAGAAACCTTTTACAGCATCCATGGCTTGGCAGGCTGTGCGATCGTGGGCAGTTTGGCTTATCTTGGCCAACCCGTACCCTCAGAATTGGTGAGCAAGGCACGTCAGCTTTGGATGGGCACGGGTGACATGGGCGTTACCCGCTTGCCGCTGGGAATGCTTTGCCGCTATCGAGGCCATTCCAGCACCGAGGTACGCCGCTGGTTTACTGCCGTATGGAGCCTGATTCGCCAACAAACCCTACAACGGGAGGCTTACCCCTGTCGGGTTTGGCAGCTTTAAGGGGGTTGACCAGCAGGTTCATCCTCTAAATTCTGAGGTGCTCCTGTATGCTGGCGCTGTAGCGACTATTCTTCCCATCAGTGAGTGTAAAACCGATTCTGATTGACTGTGATCCTGGGGCAGACGATGCGATCGCCCTGTTTCTGGCACTTGCCTCACCCGAATTGCACATTCTGGCAGTTACGACAGTGGCAGGCAACGTGCCGCTAGCATTGACCCAGCGCAATGCCCGCTACCTGTGCCAACTGGCAGGGCGATCGGACATTCCTGTCTATGCTGGGTGTCCACGTCCATTAATTTATCCCTTGTTCACCGCCGAAGAGGTGCACGGCAAAACTGGGTTGGATGGCATTACTATTAGCGAACCGACCCTGCCCTTGCACCCTCAGCATGCTGTGTCATTTCTGATTGAAACACTAACCCACACCCAAACCCCGATCGCGCTGGCAGCCTTAGGACCCTTGACCAACCTTGCCACAGCCCTGATCCAGGCTCCTGAAATCAGCAGGGGCATTAGCGAAATTGTGGTAATGGGTGGTGCCATTACTCAGGGAAATGTCACCCCTTCTGCTGAGTTTAATTTCTACGTAGACCCCCATGCAGCCCAGATTGTTTTCTCAGCAGGCATTCCCATCACTATGATTAGCTTGGATGTGACTCACCAAGCGATCGCCACACCCGATCGCCTCAATGCTATTCGACAGTTGCATTCTCCTATCAGTGATGCTGTCCTGGAACTTCTGAGTCACTATGCCATTCACGATATGACACGCTACGGCTTTGCTGGCCCGCCCCTGCACGATCCCTGTGTGATTGCCTATCTGCTCCAACCAGAGCTGTTTAGTGGGCGATCGCTCCCGGTCGAAATTGAATTACACAGCAGCCTAACGCGGGGACGTAGTGTGGTGGACTGCTGGCAAATTACCGGCCAACCGGCTAATGCCATGGTCATCGAGTCGATCGACGCCGACGGATTCTATCAGCGGCTTACCGCAGCCCTAGCAACGTACTGATAATGCTTGAGCTAAGTTAGAACCGTAGAGGTGAAGCAGCTAGGATTTTAGAAAAGCACACGTTACTCGCCGCTATGCCTGACTCACCTCGCCAAATCTGGGATGCAGGTCGCTTCCTGCAAACCTTGCTTTATTTCGAGACAATTCCTGTTCTTAATTGGGTGCAAAAAATGCTCTTTGGTTCCACACCCCTACCACCACAATTGCAAGCGGGCATTGTGTTCGATTTCACCCAGCCAACCTCTGCCCTGCAAGCGCAGTGGGGCGCACTGGATGATGTAGTTATGGGTGGGGTCAGTGCCAGCTCACTCCAACTCTGGGAAGGAATGGCTTTGTTTACTGGCTACGTTTCCACAGCCAATTCGGGAGGATTTGCTTCGATTCGGACACGCAACTTTGAACCACCTTTGCAATTGGCAGGGGCTAGTGGTCTAAGGTTGCAGGTACAGGGTGATGGCCAGCGGTACAAGTTTCTAATCCGCGACGAACTGGGGTGGGATACCGTGGCCTATGCCTACTCCTTCGACACAGTGGCAGGCGAATGGATAACGGTAACCATTCCTTTCGACAAAATGGTGCCTGTGTTTCG
>Ga0224722_1000105_pt1 | contig 46754 bp, 40 predicted proteins | sample Balambano_FR1_Me_FD_161646 | JGI IMG/M metagenome (GOLD analysis project Ga0224722, IMG submission 161646) | Freshwater sediment microbial communities from Lake Towuti, South Sulawesi, Indonesia - Balambano_FR1_MetaG | ecosystem: Environmental > Aquatic > Freshwater > Lake > Sediment | place...
ACCCTGCGCCCGCGGCCGCGACCGGCGAACCGGCCCGGGCGCTGGCGCTCAGCGACATGATGGTCGCCCCGGCCGGGCCGGGCGAGGCGCTGATCCGGCTTGCCTACCGGCTCGGGGTGCCCGGCCACGCGCTCGCCGCCCCGTTCCGGCGGCCACCGCCGCTGCGGGTGCTGGCGACGGTCGACACCCCCAACCGCGGCGACCGCGCCGCGGGCACCGCACTGCGGGCCGGGCATTTCGTCGTCCACGGCGCGCGCCTGCCGATCGCCAGCCTCGATTTTTCCGCCGGTGCGCGCCACGCGCCGGCGGTGGAGCGGGTGCTGCACGGCTTCGGCTGGCTCGCCGATCTCGCCGCCAGCACGCCGCGCGCCGACGGCGCAGCGGTGGCCGAGCGCATAACCGCGCTGTGGCTCAATGGCCATGGCGAGCCCGGCAAGGGTCCAGCCTGGGAGCTCGAACATGCCGGAGCGCGGCTGCTCGCGTGGCTGGTCCATGCCCCGCTGGTGCTTGGCGGGCATGACAAGGCGCTCAAATCGCGGCTGCTCGCCGCGATCACAGCGACCGCGGCATTTTGCGACCGCCGCGCCCCGCGCGCGGGTGCCGGGATGGGGCAGGTCGCAGGCTGGGCCGGGATTGTCGCTGCCGGGCTGCTGCTGCCCAACGGACGCCCGCGCCGCCTGTTCGGAGAGGCCGGGCTGGTGCGCGCGCTCGGCGACATGGTCGGCGCGGACGGCGGCGTGCTGTCACGCTGCCCGGCCGCGCAGCTCGACGCGATCGCGATGCTGACCGATCTCATCGCCTGCTATGCAGCGACCGGCGTCACCCCGCCGCCCGCGCTTGCAGCGATGCGCGAGGTGCTGGTGCCGCCGCTGCTGGCGCTGCGCCACGGTGACCGCGCGCTCGGCAGCTGGCAGGGGCAGGGCGCGATCAGCGCGGAGCGGGTCGATGCGGTGATCGCGGCTTCAGGCGTGCGCACCCGCCCGCTGATGCAGGCCGACAGCTGGGGCTACCAGCGCCTGCGCGGCGGCGAGACGCTGGTGCAGTTCGACACCGCCCCGCCGCCGCGCGCGCGCCATGCCCGGACCGGCTGCGCATCGACCCTCGCCTTTGAGCTCTCCGACGGGCCCGCGCGCCTGATCGTCAATTGCGGCGGCGCGGCGCTGTCGGGCGGGCAGTTGCCGGCCCGCATCGCGCCCGGGCTGCGCGCCACCGCCGCCTTTTCAACGCTCGTGCTCGACAATGTCAATTCCACCGCCGTGCTGCTCCACGGACAGCTCGGCAAAGGGGTCGAGGCGGTCGAGGTCGAGCGCCGGGCAGTGTCCGCGCGCGGGCGCGAGGCGACCCGGATCGAGGCCGCGCATGATGGCTACGCCAGCCGCTTCGGCCTCACCCACCAGCGCATCCTCACGCTGGCGGGCGACGGCACCGAACTGGCTGGCGAGGATATTCTGGTGCCGACCTCGAAAAAGGGGCGCAACGGGAAGATCGCCTTCGCGATCCGTTTCCACCTCGGGCGCGGTGTCGAAACCCAGCTGTCGGGCGACCGGCGAGGGGCCAGCCTGCTGCTGCCCGACGGTCGGCTCTGGCAATTCCGGCTGCGCGGCGATAGGGCGGGCGCGGGCGAGATCACCCTCCACGCGGAGGACAGCTTGTGGGTCGACGGCGACGGCCGCCCGCATCCCACCGAACAGCTGGTGATCGAGGGCATGACATCGCGCGGCGGGGGGCAATTTTCCTGGCTGCTGCGAAAGACGGGATAGGGCACATCCGGCATGGGCGAGGCGGCGATCACACGGGCACTGCTTTCGGTGTCCGACAAAACCGGTTTGGCGCAGCTCGGCGCGGCGCTGGCGGCGCGCGGGGTTGAGCTCATCAGCACCGGCGGCACCGCCAAGGCCCTGCGCGATGCGGGCCTCGCGGTGCGCGACGTGTCCGATCTGACCGGCTTTCCCGAGATGATGGACGGGCGGGTCAAGACGCTCCACCCCGCAGTCCATGGCGGGCTTCTGGCGCTGCGCGACAATCCTGAACATGTCGCGGCGATGCAGGCCCACGATATCGGCCCGATCGACCTTGTGGTGGTCAACCTCTACCCCTTCGAGGCGACCGTCGCCAAGGGAGCGGACCGCGCCGAGATCATCGAGAATATCGACATCGGCGGTCCTTCGATGGTGCGATCGGCGGCCAAGAACCACGGCTTCGTGACGATCCTGACCGATCCGGCCGATTACCCGGCGCTGCTGGCGGAGATGGAGGCGCATGACGGCGCGACGTCACCTTCATTCCGCATCCGGATGGCAGGCAAGGCCTATGCCCGCACCGCCGCCTATGACGCCGCAATCGCGGGCTGGTTCGCCTTCTCCCCCGCCGCAAGCGATGCGCCGACGCTGTTCCCCGAGACACTCCCGCTCGCCTTCACGCGCGGCCAGGTGCTGCGTTACGGCGAGAACCCGCACCAGAGTGCGGCGGTCTATGTTCCGCAGGCGATCGGCACGCGCGGGGTGCCGCAGGCGCTGCAGTTGCAGGGCAAGGAACTCAGTTACAACAACCTCAACGATGCCGATGCGGCACTGGAGCTGGCGGCCGAGTTTGCCGGATGCGAGCCCGCGGTGGTGATCGTCAAGCACGCCAACCCCTGCGGCGTCGCACAATCGGGCACCCTCATGGGCGCGTGGGAGGCCGCGCTCGCCTGCGATCCGGTGTCGGCCTTCGGCGGGATCGTCGCGGTCAACCACGAGCTTGACGGCGTCACTGCCGAAGCGATTGCGAACATCTTCACCGAGGTGGTGATCGCTCCCGGCGTCTGCGCCGAGGCCCGCGAAATCTTCGCTAGAAAGAGGAACCTGCGCCTGCTCGAATGCGGGGCCCTGCCCGATCCGCGCCGCGGCGGGCTGGCGATGAAAACCATTGCGGGCGGGCTGCTGATCCAGTCGCGCGATCATGGCGCGATCGCGGCAGATGACCTCAAGCTCGTCACCAAGCGCGCGCCCTCGCCGCAGGAATTGAAGGATTGCCTGTTCGCCTGGACGGTGGCGCGCCATGTCAAGTCGAACGCGATCGTCTATGCCAAGGACGGTGCCACCGCGGGGATCGGCGCGGGCCAGATGAACCGGCGCGATTCGGCGCGAATCGCTGCGATCAAGGCGCGCGAGGCGGCGGAAACCCACGGCTGGGCCGCGCCCCGCACGCTTGGCAGCGCGGTCGCCTCGGATGCTTTCTTCCCCTTTGCCGACGGGCTGATTGCCGCCGCCGAGGCGGGCGCGACCGCAGTGATCCAGCCGGGCGGATCGATCCGCGACGACGAGGTCATCGCCGCCGCCGATGCAGCCGGCCTTGCGATGGTGTTCACCGGGATGCGGCATTTCCGCCATTGATTTTTCGGGCGCTCGCCCCTTCGGGCGCGTGTCCTTGGTGCGGTTCCCGTCGTCGCACCGCGGATCGGCGGCGTGGCCTCGGGCATGGCGGGCCGCGCAACCTTTTTTGCAGGCGGCGCGTAACCAAAGGTGCCCGCCAGCCTAATCGCGGCTGACTCCAGCGTTCATCCCGAGGCAATTCGGCAGCGGGCAAAGGCTGGAGCAACCCCGACACGAACCACGAGATTCCCCATGCTGCGCCTGTTCGCCACCGACCTGTTCCGCAATTTCGCTTTCGGCTTTGCCGGGGCGGCGGTGCTGATCCTCGCGGCCAATGGCGACGTGCGGGATGCAGCGCTCGCCCCGCCGGCGCGCGCAGCCCAGCTGCCGGACGCCCCGGTGCCCGCGCCCGAGTTCGTGATCGCGCCTCAAGGACGCTGACCGATGAAGCCCATTGCTGCCCTGATCGCTGCTCTCTCGCTCGGGTTGAGCGCCTGCGCCGGCCCCGCCTTTGCCGCCGAGGAACCCGTCAACGCACCCGCCGCCGCGCGCATCGCCAAAGAGCCCAAGGGGCTCAAGACCGCGGTGTTTGCCGGGGGATGTTTCTGGGGTGTCGAAGGCGTGTTCAGCCACGTCAAGGGGGTCACCGCCGCCGTCTCCGGCTTCCATGGCGGCACGGCGGCGACCGCCAAATATGATGTCGTCGTTAGCGGCGGCACCAATCATGCCGAAGCCGTGAAGATCACCTATGATCCGGCGGTGGTGCGTTATGACCAGCTGCTGCGCATCTTCTTCTCGGTGGTCGCCGATCCCACCCTCAAGAACCGCCAGGGCCCCGATGTCGGCGCACATTACCGCAGCGCGATCGTGCCGGTGAATGCCGAGCAGGCCGCTGTCGCCAAGGCCTATATCGCCCAGCTCGACAAGTCCGGGCTGTGGGCCAAGCCGATCGTCACCCGGATCGAGCCGATGAAGGTGTTCTACCCGGCCGAGGCCTATCATCAGGACTTCATGGCCAACAACCCGCGCCACGGTTACATCCTTCGCTGGGACGCGCCCAAGGTCGCGGCGCTGAAGGCGATGTACCCTGCGCATTACCGCGCCAGCTTCCTGCGCGACGCGGGGTGAGGGCACTGGCGCGCAAGGGCGGGCGTGCCTATATTGCCCGCCATGGCAAGCCATGCGCATCACGAACATCACGGCCCCGATCTGGTTGCTGAAGCCGCGCGCGCGCTCGCGCAGGCGGGCGAGCAATGGACCACAATGCGCGAAGCGGTGTTTGCCGAACTGGCGCGGCACGAGCGTCCAGTCTCAGCCTACGACATCGCCGACAGCCTCTCGGCGGCGCGCGGCAAGCGGGTGGCACCCAACAGCATCTACCGCATTCTCGATCTGTTCGTGACCAACAATCTGGCGATGCGGGTGGAAAGCGCGAATGCCTATCTGGCCAATACCCACCCGGGCTGCGCGCATGACTGCATCTTCCTCGTCTGCGACGAATGCGGCGAGGCCGCGCATGTCGATGACGAGGAGGTCAGCCGCTCGCTGCGCTCCATCGCCGCCGCCTGCAATTTCAAGGCGATGCGCCCGGTTCTCGAGATCAGGGGGCTGTGCAGGGCCTGCGCGTGAGGCCGGTGCGGCGCACAGGATGGACATCAAGCACGCCTTACATCGACAGGCCGGTTTCGGGTGTGTAAAGCTGGCGGGATGAATCAACCGCCGCATACCCCGCTGCTCGACCGCGTCAGCACCCCTGACGATCTGCGCCGCCTCAAACCCGAACAGCTCCGCCAGCTCGCCGATGAACTGCGCGCCGAAATGATCGATGCGGTCAGCGTGTCGGGCGGGCACCTCGGATCGGGGCTCGGCGTGGTCGAACTGACCGTTGCGATCCACTACGTCTTCAACACCCCCGAAGACAAGCTGGTGTGGGATGTCGGCCACCAGTGCTATCCGCACAAGATCATCACCGGGCGGCGCGACCGCATCCGCACCCTGCGCCAGAGCGGGGGCCTTTCGGGCTTCACCAAGCGTTCGGAGAGCGAATATGATCCCTTCGGCGCGGCGCATTCCTCCACCTCGATCAGCGCGGCACTTGGTTTTGCGATCGCCAACAAGCTGCAGGGACGGCCCGGGCGCGGGATCGCGGTGATCGGCGACGGCGCGATGAGCGCCGGGATGGCCTACGAAGCGATGAACAACGCCGCCGAGGCTGGCAATCGCCTCGTCGTGATCCTCAACGACAACGACATGTCGATCGCCCCGCCGGTGGGCGGGCTGTCGGCCTATCTTGCGCGGATGGTGTCTTCGAGCGAGTATCTCGGCATCCGCAGCCTCGCCAGCCGGGTGATCCAGAAGATGAGCCGCCGGATGCACGATGCGGTCGGCAAGGCCGAGGAGTTCACCCGCGGCCTCGTCACCGGGGGCACGCTGTTCGAGGAGCTGGGCTTCTACTATGTCGGCCCGATCGACGGGCACAATCTCGATCACCTGCTGCCGGTGCTGGAAAACGTCCGCGACACCTCCGAAGGCCCGGTGCTGATCCACGTCGTCACCGAAAAGGGCAAGGGCTATGGCCCGGCGGAAAACAGCGCCGACAAGTATCATGGCGTCCCCAAGTTCAACGTCATCACCGGCGAGAAATCGAAAAGCGCACCAGGCGCGCCGGCCTATCAGGACGTGTTCGGGCTGACGCTTGCCAAGCTCGCCGAAACCGACGCGCGGATCTGCGCGATCACCGCCGCCATGCCGTCGGGAACCGGGGTCGACAAGTTTGCCAAGGCGCACCCGGCGCGCACCTTCGATGTCGGAATCGCCGAACAGCACGCGGTGACCTTCGCCGCCGGGCTCGCCGCGCAGGGAATGCGGCCGTTTGCTGCGATCTATTCGACCTTCCTCCAGCGCGCCTATGACCAGGTGGTGCACGATGTCTGCATCCAGAACCTGCCGGTGCGCTTCGCCATCGACCGTGCAGGGCTGGTCGGCGCCGACGGGGCGACCCACGCGGGCAGCTTCGACATCACCTGTCTCGCGACGCTCCCCAACATGGTGGTGATGGCCGCTGCCGACGAGGCTGAGCTGGTCCACATGACCTACACGGCGGCCGAATACGACGACGGCCCGATCGCCTTCCGCTACCCGCGCGGCAACGGCACCGGGGTGCCGCTGCCCGAGGTTCCGGTGAAGCTCGAGATCGGCAAGGGCCGGGTGGTGCGTGAAGGCAGCAAGGTCGCGATCCTCTCGCTGGGCGCGCGCCTCGCCGAAGCCTTGAAGGCCGCCGACACGCTGGAGGCCAAGGGGCTCTCCACCACGGTTGCCGACCTGCGCTTTGCCAAGCCATTGGATGAGGAGCTGATCGCGAAGCTGATGCGCACCCACGAGGTGATCGTGACCGTGGAAGAGGGCGCGATCGGCGGCCTCGGCGCGCATGTGCTGACCTTCGCCAGCGACTCCGGCCTGACCGATAACGGGTTGAAGGTCCGCACCTTGCGCCTGCCCGATACCTTCATCGATCACGACGATCCGGCAAGGCAATATGACCAAGCGGGCCTCAACGCCCCGCATATCGTCGACACAGTGCTGCGGGCATTGAAGCACAACAGCTCGGGCGTCGAGACGGGCGAGGAAGCGCGGGCCTGATCATCGCCCTGACGCCTTGTCTTTGAGAATGGGCGCGAGGATTGATACGCGGGCCGGTCAAGCCTAGCGGCCCTCGGGCGCGGTGCCCGTCGTTATCTGCAGCCGCTCGGGCAAGGTCAGGTTCGACAGCGGCGGCGGCACATCGGCGACCGCGCCGTCTGCCCCCTCCTCTTCCTCCGCAACCACGTCTCCTTTAAGTGCGGCGATCTCGCGTTCGCGGCGCGCCAGATAGGTGTCGCGCCGCTCGGCATAGGGATCGTCCGCGGCCCGGATCGCGGCCAGTTCGGCATCCACCTCAAGCCGCTGATCGAGCCCGTTGATGATGAAATACCCGAGCGCGAATTCGATCTGGTTGAACGGCTTGCCGACTGCGACCGGCAGCAGCAGCTGATCGAGCGTGCCGCCGGTGATGTCGCGCGCGCTGGTTGCCCCGGTCACCGGCAGGTAGAGATAGGGGCCCGGCCCGACTCCGTAATAGCCCATGGTATTGGCAAAGCCGTTGCGGCGATAGGGCAGGCCAATGCCGGGCTTTTCGGCGACATCGATCAGCCCGCCGATCCCCAGCGTCGAATTGATCGCCAGCCGCCCCAGGGTCTCGAACGCCTTGCCGACCTTGCCCTGAAGCAGGAAGTTCAGGGCATTGCTCGGCTCGCCCAGATTGCGCACCACGTTGCCGAGCCCATCGCGCACTGGCTCGGGCAGCACATCGCGGTAAGCATAGGCCATCGGTTCGACCAGCGCCTGATCGATCGCCTGGGTGATGCGGTAGCTTTCGGCGTTGAACTGTTCGACCGGATCGCCCGCGGGCGGGCCGTAGCTGCCTTCGACCACGATTTCGCCGATCGGCTCGTCCTCGCCGGGTTCGCCGACGGGGGTATCGGGCGGCGGATCGGCGGGCGCGGTCGCCTGCAACGACCAGCCGGTCGGGGCGATAGCGACCGGGCGAACCGATGGCGGCGGAAGCGGCGCGACCGCGAGCGCCGCGCCGAGCAGCGGCTGCGAGATGGTGACGAACGCAAGGCCGGGCATGACAAATCTCCATCGCCGCGCCGCGCTGAAGGTGCAGCGCAGCGGGCTTTGCAATCGGTGCCCCACGCCGACTATATGCAGACTGTTCCATCCGCCGCAACCAAGCCCGTGAGGTTTCATGCCGCTGCTCCAGATCGCCCGCGAAGGCCCGCTCATCATCCTCACGCTCGACCGGGCCGAAACCATGAACCCGCTCGGCGCGCCGGGCGACGGGGATGAATTCATCGCGGCGGCAAACGCGATCAACCGCGACCGCGAATGCCGGGTGGCGATCCTGACGGGCGCGGGCCGCGCCTTCAGCGCAGGCGGCGATATCAAGGCGATGGCGGGCAAGACCGGCACCTTCGGCGGCACTGCCCCTGCGATTTCGGATGGATACCGCGACAATATCCACCTGATCCTGCGCGCGCTTTACGGATTGCGCGTGCCGGTGATCGCGGCGGTCAACGGTCCGGCGATCGGGCTTGGGTGCGATGTCGCCTGCCTTGCGGACATACGGATCGCGAGCGAGGCGGCCAAGTTCGGCGTCACCTTCCTCAAACTCGGGATCATCCCCGGCGATGGCGGCACCTGGATCCTGCCGCGCGTGATCGGGATGAGCCGCGCGGCCGAGCTGTTCTACACCGGCGATGTGATCGACGCGCACACGGCGGCCGCCTGGGGCCTGGTCAGCCGCGTGGTCGCGCCGGAGGCCTTGATGGACGAGGCGCGCGCGCTCGCCGGGCGGATCGCCGCCATGCCCCCGCACGCGCTGCGTCACACCAAGAACCTGCTGCGCCAGGGCCAGCAGATCAGCTATGACACCGCGCTGGAGCTTGCCGCCAACACCCAGGCGATGATGCACACCACTGCCGATCATGCCGAGGGCGTGGCCGCGCTGATCGAAAAGCGCGCGGCGGTGTTCAGGGGGGAGTAGGCCGATTGAGCCTGACAGAGACCCAGACTTCCCCCGATGGCAGGTTCGACGCGATCTTCGCGATGCACGAAAGAATGCGCGGGCAATGGGTTGCCGTGCCTTCGATCCGCGCGCGCGACAGCGGCACGGAGATCCTCGCGCTCGGCGATGACAATCTTGACGGTTCGGTGATCTGGGGCGCGCAATCGGGGCACTTTGTGCTTGCGCTGCGCCGCTGGCCCGATCCGGGGCGGACCCTCAGCGTCCATGTCGATGTCGATGGCGGCACCGTCCGGCTTGGCGATGGCGGCGATGTTCACCCGCTCGGCGAAACAGCGGCGCTGATCGCGCAGCATTTCGCGGCCGAGACGCCGCTTGCTGTCGCGACGCAGGTATCCTCGGGGGCTGAGGCTCGCGTCACCGGGCGCAAGGTCGCCGGATGGCTGGGGATCGCGCTGTTTGTGGCGGCAGGGCTGGCCGCGCTGACGGGCTGGCTTGGCTGAGCATTCAGAGCCAGCGCAGCACCCCCGCCGGGATGCCTGCCTGCCACAGGTGCAGCCAGCTTCCCGCCAGCCACAGCACTGTGCCCGCGATCAGCGGCAACGGCCCGGCGCGGGCAAGCTGACCCCAGCGCGGCCAGTAGCTGGTCTTGCTCTCCCATTCGGCCCAGGCAGTGCCCATCAGAACGCGCTTCTTGCGGTCCTGCAGATGCGCCCCGACCAGCGCGAGGATGCCGATCGCAAGCGCGGTCACCATCGTGCGCACGCTCCAGAACAGCGCCATGTGCGAGGCCGCCCACAGCGCAAAGCCCCACATCATCGGGTGGCGGGTGACCCGGAACACGCCGCCCGGCGCGGCCCGGGCCTGGGCTTCGGCCTGCGGGGTGGGGAGCGCGGGGTTGCCGATGAACGATCCCGCCAGCAGGACCATCGCGGGCAGGGTGATGATCGTCGCCGCGATCCACCCGGCCTCGCCCGACCCCGGCAGATCGGCGGGCGGCGCGGCGGTGAAGGCGACATACACCCACCCCAGCGTCGCCAGACTGACCACGACATAGGCGATCTGGAATCCGCCCGCCCCCAGCGCCTTGACCATCGGCGCTCTCAAGGGGTGCGACATCGCGAAATGCGTGCCGACAAAGGCGGTGTTCGCAGCGATGAGAGTGGCGATGGCCCCGTCCATGCGCGGCAAGCTACCAGCGGCGAGGCCGTTCGCCTAGCGTCACGGCACGATTCCGGTGGGGACGATGGTTGCCTGCGCCGCGGCGACATGGACCGGCTCAGCCCCGTCGCTTTCCGCCCAGACATCGCCGCGCACTACCACCTGACGCTTGCCCGCCTTGATCACGGTGCCGCGCGCACGCAGCCGCTCGCCCTTGGCGGGGCGCAGGAAATCGATGGTATAGCCGCCCGTCACCACATCGCCCGCGACCGAGGCGCCCGCCCAGGCGCAGGCATTGTCCGCCATCAGCCCCACGATCGCCCCGTGCGCGAAGCCGTGATGCTGGGTCATCTCGGGGCGCAGCACCAGCACCAGCTCGCTCTCGCCCTCCCACACCCTGAGCGGTTCGACATCGAGCCACGAGGAAAAGCCCGAGCGCGCGACCGCGATGCGCTTCATGTAGGCGATCGATTCTTCGGGCGAGGCAAACCGCGATGCAGACATCGACGCGCTCCATATCGTCTGATTCGCAGACTTTATGGCGCTTGCGTTTGGCTCACGCAAGTCTGATAATCAGACGATGAAGACTTACCGGCCCTCGCGCGCGCCCTGCCCGATCGCCCGCGCTGCGCGCGTCCTCGGCGACCGTTGGGTGTTGCTGATCCTGCGCGATGCGTTGCTCGGAGCGGAGCGGTTCGAGGAGTTCGTCGAACGGCTCGGCATCAACCGCGCGGCGCTGACTTCGCGGCTGGCGATCATGCAGGAGGCAGGGCTGCTGCGCCGCGAACCGCCGCAGGGCAAGCGCGCGCGCTATCTCCTGACCGACAGGGGGCGCGGGCTCGCCCCGCTACTGGGGGAGATGGCGCAATGGAGCGCAGCGCACCTCTACCCGCCCGGCGAAACCGCGCCGCGATGGCCACACGCAGACGCAGACCCGGGCGCAGGCGAAAGCGACGCCTACCAGTCGTAAGCTTTGGGCCGGTCGCTCTCGTCAAGGTCGGAATAGCGGTCGCGCAGGCCCGTCTGGTGGTTTTCGAGGCTCTGCTCGATCCCGGCGATGAACACCCGGGTGGGCACGCTGCCCGCTTCGAGCGGATCGCCGTCCCAGACCACCACATCGCCCAGCGCACCGGGTTTCAGCACCCCGGCCTTGCCGCCCAGCCCGCTGATCTCGGCCGGCACCGCGCTGATCGCGGCAAACGCCTCGCCCCAGCTCATCCCGCTCGCCCCGGGCACCCGGCTCAGTGCCACCAGATTTCCCGCAACTTGCTGCAACCGGCGCGGATCCTGGAGGCTTGCGGCATTGATCGCCACCTTGACCCCGGCGCGCGCAAGCCGTCCGGCGTTCGACTGGGTCGCGCCCAGCTGTTCGAAGCTCTCGGGCAGATCGGTGAGGCCGTTGGCGATCACCGGCACGCCCGCCGCGGCGATCTCGTTCGCGACCAGCCAGCCTTCGCTGACCCCGACTAGCACCAGATCAAGGCGCGGATATTCCGCCTTGAGCGCCAGCACGCTGCGGATATCCGCCGCCCGCTCGACCGCGACATAGAGCTTCTGCCGCCCGGTCACCACCGGCACCAGCGCCTCGGCATCGAAACGCGACAGCAGCACCTCGTCGTCCTTGACGATCTCGGCGGTCTGCGGGGTGCCGGGCTTGCCGACCAGCGCCTGAGCTTCGCGCAGCGCCGCGCGCAGCAGCACATGCGCCGCGACCCGGCTGCCGCCCGCCAGCCGCGCCCCGCCTTCGCCAAGGTTGATCATCTGGAACGCGCGCGCCTGCATCACCGGCTGGGCATCGCCATCAAGGTCGATGATCGCGCCCTGCCCGGCGAAGATCGAACCGGCCGGCAGCGTGGTGGTGGCCGCGCGGGTGATCCCGGCGGCGCGGTGGACGAGGATGTGCTGCGAAACCGGGTTGATGCTGGTCGAGGCATCGAGCGCCGCGCTGAAGGGCGCGCCGCGGGCGGTGATATCGTTGGATTCGTCCACCGCCGAAACATCGGCAAGGCCCAGCGTCGTCACCGTGGCAAACAGGCCAGGGGTGACCCACGCCCCGCCCGCGTCGATCGTGGTGCCGCCGTTGCTCGGTCTTTGCTGCGGTCCGGCATAGACCACCCTGCCGCCCTCGACGACCACGCTGCCACCCTCGATCGGGGCGCCGCCGTCGCCCAGCACCAGCCGGGCATTGGTGATCGTCACATCCTGCGCAAGGGCAGGGGTGCAGGCGAGCGCGAGCGCGAGGGCGCTGGCCGCTGCAAGCGTGGGAAGCCGCTTCATTTCACGTCTCCTTCGCCGGGCTGGCCCAGCTCGAAATCGCTCACCGGCCGCGTCTTGGGATTCATCGCATCGAACATCAGCGCGCCGTCGATCCACACCTTCTCGGGCCGCGAATAGACGCTCAATGGGTCGCCGTTCCAGAGCACCACGTCGGCCATCTTGCCGGGCTCGAGGCTGCCGGTCATCGCGTCGATCCCCATCGCCTTGGCCGGGTTGAAGGTAATCCACTGGATCGCCACCGCATCGGGGATGTCGATCCCCAGCCTGAGGCCTGCCGCCTGCGCCTTGGCGGCTTCCTGATTGAGCCGCTGGATATCATTGGCATCGTCTGAATGGATCACCACGCACGCCCCCTCGCGCTGGAGGAAGGCGGCGTTTTCGAGGATGCCGTCATAGCTTTCCATCTTGAAGCCGTACCAATCGGCCCAGATCGCGCTGCACACCCCGTTTTCGCGCAGCAGGTCGGCGATCTTGTAGGCCTCGACCGCGTGGTGGAAGGCGGTGACGCGGTAACCCATCTCCTTGGCCATATCGAGCACCAGCGCCATTTCGTCGGCGCGGTAGCAGTGGTTCTGGACCAGGATCTCGCCCTTGAGCACGCCCACCAGCGTCTCCTTGCCGAGATCGCGCTTGGCCTTGGCGTCGTTGGCATAGTCGATCGCGGCCAGCCAGGTCTCGCGGTTGACCGCGAAATTGCCCATCCGGGTCGAGGGCATCCGCCCGCGCCCGCCATAGACGCGCTTTGGATTTTCGCCGCAGGCCATCTTGAAACCATAGGGCGCGCCCGGAAACTTCATTCCCTGCACCGTGCGCGCAGGCACGTTCTTGAGCGTCACCGAGCGGCCGCCCATCAGGTTGGCCGAACCGGGGAGGATTTGCAGTGCGGTGATCCCGCCATTGGCCATCGCCCGGGCAAAGCCGGGATCCTGCGGCCACACCGAATGTTCGGCCCAGACCTCGGGCGTGGTCGGGCTGGTCGCCTCGTTGCCGTCCGAATGGGCTTCGACCCCGGGCGAGGGATAGTCGCCGAGGTGCGAGTGGATGTCGATGATACCGGGGGTGACGAATTTCCCCGCCCCTTCGAACACCGCGATATCGGCCGGGATCGGGGTGTCGGGCCCGCCGATGCTGGTGATCTTGCCCCCCGACATGAAGATGACGCCGTTGTCGATCCTGCCGCCCTTGCCATCATAGATGGTTGCGCCGCGGATCGCGGTGGCGATATTGGGATAGGGTTTGTAGGTCGAGGCGAACACCGGCTCGCCCGCGGCGGTGGCGGCAAACGCGGTGTCGCCGCGATCATTCGCGTCCGCTGCCACGGCGCTGTCCGCCGATCCGGTGGTGGCGCAGGCCCCCAGCGCCAGCGCGCACCCCAAGGCCATCAGCGCCGCGCCGCGCGCACGCAATTCGATCGGTGACGTCATCGACAACCCTTCCCGTTTTCCCGCCCGCCTGTTTGGCGGGAAAACGAAGGGTTGTCCATGCAGTTGGACGATTCTAGTGTCAGCGCCCGGCTACTCCGCCGGGCGCGCGGTAGCCGGATAGTCGGCCCCCGGCTCGGGCTGGGGCGGCGTACCGCCATCGTCGCGCAGGGTGCCCAAGTGCATCCACCTCTTCACCAGCGGGCTGACCAGCAGCACCACCACCGCGACGCCAATCGCGATCCAACCGAACAGCTCGTAGATGTCGAGCAGGCCCTGCTTGGTCATTTCGCCGCCGTGCCCGCCGGTGGCCTCACCGATCTTGCCCGCGACGAAATTGCCAACCGCGGTCATATAGAACCACGCGCCCATGATCAGTGAGGCGAGGTGCTTGGGCGCAAGCCGGTTCATTGCCGAAAGGCCGACCGGGCTAAGACACAGCTCGGCGGTGGTGGCGAACAGGTAATAGGCGAAAACCAGGATCACCGGCGTCATCGCGGCGATGCCATAGGCCTCCGCCCCCCACACCAGCACGAGGTTGGCAAGACCCATCTGCGCAAGCGCGAGGCCAAACTTGGCCGGGGCCGAAGGCTCCTTGCCCTTGCTGCCAAGCCACTGCCACAGCCCGGCGAACAGCGGGGCGAGCAGGATGATGTAGATCGGGTTGATCGACTGGAAAATCCCGGCCGGCACCCCGGCACGATCGACGAAGCGGTCGGTGAACAGGTTCATCGACCCGCCCGCCTGCTCGAACAGCCCCCAGAACAGGGGGTTCAAGCTGATCAGGAACAAGATCGCGAACATCCGTTCGCGCGGTTCCTTGTCGAGCTTGAAGCTTTCGAACAGCACATAGCCGAGCAGCGCCACCCCTGAGATCGCCAGCAGTGTCTGGATCACGTCCTGATACTGCACCAGCGCCCAGATCACCGCGACCGCGGCGATGCCGACCCCGTAAAGGGCGAACTCCTTGCCCCGCGCCAGCGCCACCGGCGCCTCGCCCGCGCCCTTGAGCGAAGCCTTACCGAGCACGAACACGACAAGGCCCGCCAGCATCCCGATGCCCGCCAGCCCGAAGCCATAGCCCCAGCCCAGCGTCTGCCCGAGATAAGCCACCAGGATCGTGCCGATCGCCGCACCCACGTTAATGCCCATGTAAAAGATCGTATAGGCGCCGTCGCGGCGGGTGTCGGTCATCGCGTAGAGCTGGCCGACCATCACCGAAATGTTGGCCTTCAAAAAGCCCGAGCCGACGATGATGAACGCGAGCGCTGCCCAGAACACGTTGATCGTCGGATCGCTCTGCCCGCCGGTGCCTTCGACCGCCATCAGGGTGTGGCCCGCCGCGAGCAGCAGCCCGCCGAACAGCACCGCCTTGCGCTGGCCCAGATAACGGTCCGCCAGCCATCCGCCGAGCACCGGGGTGATATAGACCAGCGAGGTATAGGCCCCGTAGATCAAATTCGATTTGCCGTCGGAAAACAGCCAGTGCTGGGTGAGGTAGAAGATCAGGATCGCGCGCATGCCGTAGTAGGAAAAGCGCTCCCACATCTCGGCGAAGAACAGCATGTAGAGGCCCTTGGGATGGCCTGCGAACTCGGGTTCCTTCTGGGCTGCGATCTTGCCACCAATGGCAAGGAACACGATCAGCACCACCACAGCGATGGCCGCAATCCACTCGGCCTCCGCCCACAGCGAAATATCATTCATCAATCCGATCCCCGTCGACTGTGTGAGGCACGCGCCCCACCTCGCGCCGCATAGCCCCGCACCCTAGCGTGTGTTTCACTTGTGTGAAGCCCGCAAATGCCGCGTGCCCGCGCATTCATGCCGGCGCGCCCGCCTTGACCGCATGGCTGTATTATGGCACTGATGCACCCCATGTCTTCCGGCCTTGCCAACCGCCCCGTCTATCTGAAGCTGCGCGACCAGATCGCCGCCGCGATCATAGACGGGGACTATCCTGAAGGGGCGATGCTCCCCTCGGTTCGGGCGCTGGCGGCAGAGCAGGGCGCAAACCCGCTGACGGTCGCCAAGGCCTACCAGCAATTCCAGAACGATGGCCTTGTCGAAGTCCAGCGCGGGGTCGGGATGTATGTGGTGCGCGGCGCCGCCGAACGGTTGCGCGCGCGCGAGCGGGCCGCGTTCCTGAGCGAGGAATGGCCCGAGATCCGCAGCCGGATGATGCGCCTCGGTCTCGATCCGGCTGATCTTGTCCTGCCGCGCTGACGCGCCCGCGCGGCGGTGATGCACAATTTGCGCTTTTCGCACATTTGTGGGACAAGCCCGCTCGCTCGCACGGTCGCCATTGCGTCGGTTGGGTGACTGTGATTAGTGGGGTGCGCCTTTGGGGTCGAAGGCGAGTTGGGGAAACGACGGGGCAACCCGCATGGCGGCGTGATATGGCGGCTTGACCGTGCATGGGCGTCGGGAGATCGATATGATCAGGTCCGAATTGTTGCAGGAACTGCACAAGGATAATCCGGAACTGCGCGCCGATGAAATCGAACAGGTGGTCGACATCTTCTTCGATGAAATCGCCCAGCGGCTGGCCGAGGGTGGGCGGGTCGAACTGCGCGGGTTCGGTGCCTTTTCCACGCGCGAACGCGAGGCCCGCAGCGGCCGCAACCCGCGCACCGGCACCACGGTCGACGTGCCGGCCAAGCGGGTGCCCTATTTCAAGGCGGGCAAGGAAATCCGCGAGCGGCTCAACAGCTGAACCACCTGGCCGCGCACGCGGCCCTGTTCGTGCTTTCCGCCACCGCGGCCGCTTCAGGCCGCCGCCAGCGTGCGCGGCGCGTCATCGTCGGCCAGCCCCGGCACCGGGAGGCGACGTTCGCGCCCGAGCGCCGCGAACACGGTATCGACGAAGCGTTCGAGCCCGCCGCTCGCGGCGACATCGACCGGCAGCATCCCGAGCTCGATCACCTCGTCGAAGGCTTCGGGGCCGGCAAGCGCGATCACCCGGTCGATCCCGGGATGGTGGTGCGCGACAATCGGGGTCAGCTCGCGCGAGATCGCGACATTCCCGGTCGCCACCACCGCCACCTTGCGGCGCGCCATCTGCAGCGCCTCCCAGCTGCGCGGATCGCCGGGATTGGCGCGGTGGACGTGGTAGCCATCCGCGAGCGCGGTCTCGAACCGCAGATTGTCGGGTTCGACCGCGAGATAGCGGACATTGCTGAACCCCAGCGCATCGGCGACGGCGCGCCCGGCCGGGGTCATGCCGATGATCACCACCGGCGCATCGTCTCCGGCCAGCCGCGCATCGGGCGGCCCTGAACGCAGCCGCCCGGCCAGCCGCCGCCCGATATTCGAGACCGCCGGAGTGACCGCGAGGCTGATCGCGATCGCGGTGACCAGCGCCGATACCAGCCGCGCCTCGACCAGCCCCGCCACTGCCGGGAGCGCCAGCAGCACCAGCGTGAACTCGCTGCCCTGTCCGAGCAGGAAGCCGAGCTGGATCGAGCCGGGCACCGACCAGCGGTTGACCAGCGCGGCCGCGACATTGAACGCGCATTTGAGCGCGATCAGCCCGGTCGCCGCGATCAGCACCAGCTGCCAGTCCGCCGCCAGCGCCGCCGGATCGATCGACAGCCCGACCGAGACGAAGAAGAAACTCAGGAACAGCCCGCGAAACGCGTCGATTTCGGTTTGGACGAGGATGCGGTAGCGCGAATCGGCGACCGCCATCCCGCCCAGGAATGCGCCGAGCGTCAGCGACAGCCCCGCCAGCCCGGTCGCCCAGCCCGCCGCCAGCGCGATGAAAAGCGCGGTTGCGGTGTACACCTCGGTGGTGCCCGCACGCGCAATCAGGCCGAACAGCGGCTCGGTGAGATAGCGCGCGAACAGCACCGCGATCCCGAAGGCGGCAAGCGCCTTGACCCCGGCCAGACCGAGCGCGGGGGCAAGCGCCCCGCCGCTCGCCAGCGCGCCCGCCGCGACCAGCAGCAGGATCGCGGCGATATCCTGAAAGATCAGGATCGCCTGCGCTGCGCGCCCGACCGGGCAATCCTCCTGCCCGCGCTCGCGCACCAGTCCGATCACCACCGCGGTCGAGGACAGCCCGAGCCCGAACCCGGCGATCACCGCGAAGGCAACCGGCAGGCCGAGCAGCACCAGCAGCACCGCGAAGGCGCCGCCTGCGACCACCATCTGCAAGGCACCGAACCCGAAGATATTGCCGGCCTCGGCGCGGATCCGCCCGAGCGAGAAATGCAGGCCGAGATTGAACAGCAGGAACATGACCCCGGCTTCGGCCATCGCGGCCACCAGCGGCCCGCTGAAATCGTCGCGCAGCCCCAGCCCGGTCAGCGCCACGCCAAGCCCCAGATAACCGACGATCGGATTGAGCCGCAATGCCCGCGCGCCCAGCGCGGCCGCGATGCCGAGCCCGAGCAGCATGATCGCGGGCTGGATCGTGGCGACCACCGAATGCGGATCGGATGCTGCCTCGCCTGCCATGCCTGCCCCTTGATATCCTGACCCGCTGCGGTGCACATGGGGGCAAGCGCAGGCTCTGGCAAGCATCGCCACAGGCCAGCGCGGCGGCGGGTGTGGCGGAATGGTAGACGCCGGGGACTTAAAATCCCCTGAGCAGTGCTCGTGCGGGTTCGAGTCCCGCCGCCCGCACCATGCGCGCCCCGGGACCAAACCGGGCGCGGCATTATCGCGGCATTAACGGGTGATCCGTAACGCTTGGGTCTCAATTGGGACCACCGCGTCCTGTCGCTGCGGCGTGCATCCCGGCGGCAGGTGGGGACTGATGCGCATGGACAAGGTTGCAACGTCGGTAGAGCAAGTGGACGAACCGGCGCCGGATGTGGCGGGCGAGGATCTGCGCGCCTCGCCGCGCTTCACCCTGCTGATCCGCGCCGCCAAGCTGGTGTCTGCGCAGGGCGAGTTCGTCTGCGTGATCCGCGACGTGTCCGAAACCGGGGTCAGCGTGCGGCTGTTTCACGCGCTGCCGAGCTGCCAAACCTACGAACTGCACATGCCCGGCGGGGCGAGCTACGAAATCGCGAAGGTTTGGGAGCGCGACAAGGAGGCCGGGTTTTCGTTTGTCCACCCGATCACGGTTGAACAGCTCATCAACGAATCGGGCGATTATCCCAAGCGCGGGCTGCGGCTCGGGCTGTGTTTCCCGGTGACCCTCGCCAGCCTCACCCAGCGCTGCGAGGCGATGGTGGAAAACCTCTCGCAGCAGGGGGCGCGGCTTGCATGTGACGGGCTGTTCGCGATCGACCAGACGGTGCGGATCGAAGCCCCGGGGGTCGCAGGCGCGCTGCGCGAAGTGCGCGCCAAAGTGCGCTGGCGGCGCGAGCATCAATATGGGCTGGTGTTCGACGATACTTTCACGCTCGGCGATTTCGCCCGGCTGGCGGCCCGGCTTCAGGCACCGGCGCTGCTCGAAGTCGAGCCGCCCCCCGCCGCGTGATCCCGCCTGAAAGCTGCGCAAATTACCGCCTGTTTACCGCTTGCTAACCAATATCCTTCACTCCTGCGCCTGCCGAAGGCGAAGCCGCGCACGGCCTGCGCGGGCCTATGCCGCACACAGGGGGCTTGAATGACTGCGATGGGTTCTGTTTCCGCTCCGGTGCCTGGTGTGATCGAGGTCGATGTGGCGATCATCGGCGCGGGCCCGGCCGGTCTCACCGCGGGCTATCTGCTGACCAAGGCGGGCAAGCGGGTGGCGATCATCGAGAAGGATGCGCATTACGTCGGCGGCATCAGCCGCACCGTCGAACACCAAGGCTACCGCTTCGATATCGGCGGACACCGGTTCTTCTCCAAGTCGCAGGCGGTGGTCGATCTGTGGAACGAGATCCTGCCCGACGACTTCATCCAGCGCCCGCGCATGAGCCGCATCTATTACGAGGGCAAGTTCTACTCCTACCCGCTGCGCGCCTTCGAGGCGCTCGGCAACCTCGGCGTCCTGCGTTCGGCTGCCTGCATGACGAGCTACCTGTGGCGCCGCGCCTTTCCGATCAGGGATGTGAAGAGCTTCGAGGACTGGACCACCAACCAGTTCGGCGAAAAGCTCTATGCGATCTTCTTCAAGACCTACACTGAAAAGGTGTGGGGGATGCCGTGCAACGAGATGAGCGCCGACTGGGCGGCGCAGCGGATCAAGGGCCTTTCGCTGATGGGCGCGGTGGTCGACGGGCTCAAGCGCAGCCTCGGGCTCAACCGCCGACCCAATGATGGGCAGGCGGTCAAGACCCTGCTCGAAACCTTCCGTTATCCGCGGCTCGGCCCCGGCATGATGTGGGAGGCCGCGCGCGACAGGATGATCGCCACCGGCCTCGGCGAGGTGCTGATGGGCCACAGCCTCGACCGGCTCGCCAGCGACGGGCAGTGCGGCTGGTCGATGACCGCCAACGGCCCGCACGGCACGGTTCAGATTCGCGCCGCGCATGCGATCAGTTCAGCCCCGATGCGCGAGCTGGCACGGCGGCTCCACCCGCTGCCCGCCACCACGCTCGAGGCGAGCCGCCTGCGCTACCGCGACTTCCTCACCGTCGCACTGATGATCGACAGCGATGACCTGTTTCCGGACAACTGGATTTATATTCACGACAGCAAGGTCAAGGTCGGGCGGGTCCAGAACTTCCGTTCGTGGTCGCCCGAAATGGTGCCCGATCCCCGGGTCGCTTGTGTCGGGCTCGAATATTTCTGCTTCGAGGGCGACGGGCTGTGGTCCTCCTCCGATGCGGAACTGGTCGAACTCGCCAAGCGCGAAATGGCGATCCTCGGGCTGGTCGATCCGGCAAGGGTGATCGGCGGCGCGGTAGTGCGCCAGGAAAAGGCCTATCCCGTCTATGACGAGGACTACGCCGCCAATGTCGCCGCGATGCGCCATGAACTCGAAGAGCGCCACCCCAGCCTGCACTTGGTCGGCCGCAACGGCATGCACCGCTACAACAACCAGGATCACGCGATGATGACCGCGATGCTGACGGTGGAGAACATCCTCGCCGGCCGCCGGGTCTACGACACCTGGTGCGTCAACGAGGATGCCGAATATCACGAGGCCGGGGACGAGGGCGCGCATGACCGAATGCCAGCGCGCGACGCGGCCGAAACCCGCCCGCTGTCGGACGATCAGGCCGCTGCGCTCGCCAGCCTGCGCGCAGTGCCCGAACGGATCGTGCCGAATGCGGATCGTGCCGAACCCACGCGCAAATCGGCCTGAGTAAGGGAGCTTTTGGAAGCTGCCATGATCCACCCGCTCGCCCGCATCGCCGCACGGCTCGCCGATATCCGCTTCCTGCGCTATCTGGCCGCCAGTATCGGTGCGCTGGCAGTCGATGTCGGGGCCTTTCTGGCCGCCATGGCGCTGGGCATCACCGCCGGGCCGGCCTCGGCGCTGGGCTATTCGCTGGGGATTGCCGCGCACTGGCTGATGTCGAGCCGCGCGGTGTTCCACGCCAGCGTCGCCGCCCGCGGACGCGAACGCACCCGCCAGAAGGCGCTGTTCGTGATCTCGGCGCTGGTCGGCCTTGCGCTCACCACGCTGATCGTCACGCTCGCCACCCGTGCCGGGACCGACCCGCGCCTCGCCAAGGGTGCGGCGATCGCGATCAGCTTTGCTGCGACCTGGCTTATCCGCGCCCGGATCGTGTTCCCGCCGGGCCGGATCAGAGCCGCAGGGGTCTGAACCGGTGCGCGCGCCGCTCCTGCTCGACCGCCGCCGTCCGGCGTTTCCGCGCCCGTTCCTGATCCGCGCGGCCATTGCCTGGGCGATGGTGAGCGCGCTGCTGCTGCTGATCAACGCCAGCGGGATCGCCGCCGGGCGGTTTCCCGATCCCGACGATGCCATGCGACTGGTGCAGGTGCGCGATCTGATCGCGGGGCAGGGCTGGTTCAATCTTACCCAGGCGCGGGTCGATGCAGCGCATGGCGGGGTCGCGATGCACTGGTCGCGGCTGGTCGATGTGCCACTGGTGGTAGTGATCGCCGCGCTCACCCCGCTGCTCGGCACCGCGCTGGCCGAAACCGCCGCGCTGGTGATCGTGCCGCTGCTGACCCTCGGCTGCGCGATCGTGCTGACGATGCGGATTGCGTGGCGCCTGCTGGGCGATGAGGAGGCAAACCTGTCCGCGGTGGTGATGGCGGTGTCGGTCCCGGTGCTGTTCCAGCTCGGCCCGATGCGGATCGACCATCACGGCTGGCAGATCGTGTGCGCGCTGGCGGCGATGAACGGATTGCTGGCACGCTCGCCGATCATGGGCGGACGGATCATCGGCGCGGCGCTGGCAACGTGGCTGGCGATCTCGATTGAGGGGCTGCCGCTCGCAGCGGCGTTCTGCGCGCTGCTCGCGCTGCGCTGGTTGCGGCGGCGCGAGGCGCGGATATGGCTGCTCGGCACGATGCGGACGCTTGCCGGGGTCAGCATCGGGCTGTTCGTGATAACCCGCGGGATGGGCGAGTGGGCCACCTGGTGCGATGCGATCAGCCCGCTGCACCTCGCCATGTTCGCGTGGGGCGCGCTGGTGCTGGGCGTCCTTGCACGGTGGGAGCCGGTGCCGCTCGCAGTCCAGCTCGGCGCGTTCGGGCTTGCGGCAGGCGGCGCGCTGGCGATGCTGCTCGCCTCGGCGCCGCACTGCGTCACCGGCGGCGGCTTTGCCGGGATCGACCCGCTGGTCGAACGCTACTGGCTGAGCCAGATCAAGGAAGGCCTGCCGATCTGGCACCAAAGCCCGGCGGTGATGCTGCAATATGCGGTGACCCCGCTGATCGGGCTCGGCGGCGCGATCATGCTGGCGCGGCGTTCGCACGACTGGTTGCGGCAATACTGGACCGACTATGCGCTGATCCTCGCCGCCGCGCTGGTGACCGCGCTGTTCGTAGCGCGCGCCGGGGCGGTGGCCTGCGTGCTCGCGGCCCCGCCGATGGCCTTCCTGCTGTCGCGCTGGCTGGCGCGGATCCGGCAGTTCGAGGCACCGCTGGCGCGGGTGGCGGGGATGATTGCGCTTGCCTGCGCGCTGCTGCCGGTGCTGCCACTGAGCCTGCTGACCGCCGCGATCCCGGCCGAGGCCTCGCGCACCGGCGTCCCGGTCGCGGCCTTACCCGGCGATACCGCGGCGCGCTGCGATACCCCGGCGGCGCTGGCCCCGCTGCGCAACCTTGCGCCGGGGCGGGTATACGCCCCGCTCGACATTGCGCCGCAAATCCTGCTGGCAACCCGTCACAGCGTGCTCGCCACCTCGCACCACCGCGGCCAGGGAGCGATCCGGACCCTGATTGCTGCCGCGCTCGGCCCCGAGGCCAGGGCCCGCGCCGCGCTCCATGCCAACGGCATCACCTATGTGGCGCTGTGCACCAACCTCGGCGAACCGCAGCTTTACGCTGCACAGGCGCCGCAGGGCTTCATGGCGCAGCTTCTTGCGGACAAGCCCCCGGCCTGGCTCGAACCCGTGCCGCTGCCGCAAGGCACAACCTTGCGACTATGGCGGGTCAGGCAGGCCGGAATGCCATCGCCACCCCGTTGATGCAGTGGCGCTTGCCGGTGGGCTTGGGCCCGTCGCCGAAAATGTGTCCAAGATGCCCGCCGCAATCGGCGCAATGCACCTCGGTGCGAGGATAGCCGAGCAAATAATCGGTCGAGGTGCCGACCGCGCCCTTGTCGATCGCCTGCCAGAAGCTCGGCCAGCCGGTGCCGCTGTTGTACTTGTGCGCCGAAGAGTAGAGCGCATTGCCGCAGCCCGCGCACACGAAGGTGCCCTTGCGCTTTTCCTTGTCGAGCGGCGAGGTGAAGGCGCGCTCGGTCCCGGCTTCGCGCAGGACATAGAACTGCTCGCGGGTAAGCAGCTTGCGCCATTCGGCCTCGGTCTTGCCTTTGGGGAAGGTCTTGGCCTCGGCGGGCGAGGCCCCGCAGGCGCTGACGAAGGGCAAGGCCGCGCCGATCGCGGCGCTGGCAGCAAGCAGGCGGCGGCGGTCAAGCAGGGGCAGGGGCAGGCGCATCGAAGCAGTCTCCGGTATGTGAGAGCAGTCTCACCCAAGGATTACGTCCTAACCGCGCCCAAGGTTTCACCCGGTCGCCCGCGCCGCTTAGAATGTCGTGATCTCGACCTCGAGCTTGCGGAAGCCGTGGACGAAATTGGCGCGCACCCGCTCGACATCGCCCGCGACATGCACCCGCATCCGGCGCTTGTGCATTTCCTCGAGCAGCACCCGCAGCTGCAATTCGGCAAGCCGCGCCCCGACGCAGCGGTGGATGCCATAGCCGAAGGCGAGGTGGCGCCGCGCGTTATCGCGGGTGATGTCGAGCTTGTCGGGGTCTGCAAACACCTCCTCGTCGCGGTTGGCGCTGATATACCACAGCACCACCTTGTCGCCCGCCTTGATGGTCTGGCCGAACACCTCGGTGTCCTGCGTGCAGGTGCGACGCATATGGGCAAGCGGCACCTGCATGCGCAGGATTTCCTGCACCGCGTTGGGGATCAACCCGGGCTGTTCCTCGTAGAGTTTACGCTGGTCGGGGAACTTGTCGAGCGCGTGGATGATCCCGCTCATGGTGTTGCGGGTGGTGTCATTGCCGCCGACGATCAGCAGCACCAGATTGCCCATGAATTCTTCCGGGCTCATCTGGTTCATCGCGGGCGAGTGGATCATCATCGAGATGAGATCGCTGCCCGGCTCGGTATCCATCGTGCGCTCGATCCACAGCGACTGGAAATAGGCCGCCATTTCCTGGAGGATGCCCCAGCGCATTTCGTCGAGCGCGCGCACCGCGCCCAGTTCGGTATCGCCCGACCAGTCGGACCAGAAGGTGAGCAGGCGGCGGTCTTCCCACGGGAACCCGAACAGGATCGCGAGCATGCCGGTGGTCAGTTCGATCGAGACCGTCTCGACCCAGTCGAACACCTCGCCGCGCGGCAGGCGGTCGAGCACTTCGCCGGTGCGGGCGCGGATTTCGGTTTCCATGTCGGAGACCGCGCTCGGCGTGAACTTGGGCGCGACGGTGCGGCGCTGGCCGGTGTGCTGCGGGCGGTCCATGGCGATGAACATCGGCAGCTCGCGCCGTTCGCCGCCACGATCGGCCAGTTCCTCCTCGCTGAGGCGGTTGAGGATCGTGATCCCGCCGTGTTCCCAGCTCGACGAGAAGGCCTCGGGCAGCGCTTCGATATGCTGGATCGCCTTGTGGCCGACAACCGCCCAATAGGGGCCGAACGGGCTTTCAGGGATGAAGTGGAGCGGGCCTGCCTTGCGCATCTCGGCGAACACGGGTTGCCAGCGATCCTCGAAATAGATGTCTGAACGGCTCACGTCCCAGGGATGCACATGCGTGAGCCGCTGTTCGGGGTGCGCGGCGAAATGTGCCCTCAACGCATCGTAGGAGGTCGGTTCGCGGCGCACTTGCGGGCGCTGCGGCGGAGCGATGGTGGCCATGATTGTCTCCCGTCGGGCCGCGCATCGGCACGCGGCTCTCGTCCGAATCGCACCCTGCCCCAACTGACAGGAATGTCAATAGTCGGTTGCGATTGAGGACTTAATTTGCTGCGGCCGTCGCCTGCGTCGGCTTGCGCCAGCGCGGCGAGCGCGCGCGTCCGGCGCCGCCCGATTTCATCACCCGCTTGCGGAACAGCAGCGATCCGCCCTTGACCAGCACCAGCACCGCAAGCGCCTGCCATGCCAGCGCCAGCGCGTGAGTCCACAAGGTCGGCTCCAGCGCCGCGCGCGCCAGCATCGCAAAGGGCGAGGACAGCGGAAAGGTGATCGCCGCAAGCTCGACCCCCGAGCCGGGGTGGTTGATGGTGTAGGCGGCAAGGAAGAACACCATCAATTGCAGCATGGTGACCGGCATCGACAGGGTCTGCACTTCGCGCACGGTGTTGGCCATCGCCCCGATCGTCAGGAACAGCGCGCCCAAGAGCAGGTAGGCCATGGCGAAATAGACCACCGCCAGCAGGCCGAACAGCGGCCAGCCGACCGCCGGGGGCGGCAGGTTTGCCAGATCGAAACCGGTCACCTGGGTAATCGCTGCACCGCCTGCCGCCCACAGCCCCCAGGCCGCCGCGCCCCACACGCCGATGCCGATGAAGGACACCCCCAGCATGGCGAATAGCTTGCCCATGAACACCGCGTCCATCGGGATCGCCGCCGCCAGAATCTCGATGATCTTGTTGGCCTTTTCCTCGACCAGATTGGACAGCACCATGCCCGCAAGCAGCATTGTGAGCAGAAACAGCAGCATCTGCGCGACCTGCGCGGTCTGGATCCGGGTCGCACGTTCGGAAGCGGCGCTGGTGGCGACCAGATTGGTGCGCACCGGGGGGAAGGCGATCGACTCGGCGTTGGCCGCGCTCGCTGCCAGAAGCGCAACCGGGCCGCGCCAGCGCGCCGCCTGGCCCGGTGTGCCGACCAGTTCGGGCGCGGCAAGCGTGCCGGTCACGATCGCGGCATAATTGCCGCGCCGCGCTTCCATGAAGGCCCGTGCATCGAAGCCGGGATTCGCGGCGGCCTCGCCGACCGGGCGCAGCACGGGAAGCGCTCCGCCAAGCCCGGGCGCGAGCCGTTCGCGCGCGGCGATCAGCGCGGCATTGTCGGCCGCGCTCATCGCAAGCCCGACCTCGACGCTCACCGCCTCGCGCTGCACCTGCCCGCCAATGCTGCCCGCAAGCCCGCCGACGATCACCGGGAAAAGCGGCCCCAAAAGGAAGAACAGGAAGGCGCGGCTGAACAGCACTGCGACGAAGTCGCGCCGCGCGATCACCCAGGCCGCTTCGATGGTGGAGAGGCGCGGGCGCATGGACGGGGTGGCGGCGGTCATGCGCGTTCGCCTTCGCTGTCGGCGGCAAGCTGGCGTGCGGCGGCCTCGCCCGCGATCGCGACGAAGGCATCGTGGAGGCCCGCGCGCTCGATCGAGAGCGAGAGAATCCCGGCCTCGCCCTCGATCAGCTGCCTGAGCAGCGGTTCGACCCCGCTTTCGGGCAGCGCGAACTGGAAGAAATCGCCGTTGCGGCGGGTGTCTTGGGGCAGCGCGGCGAGCCAGGCGCCCTCGCGCGCGCGGGTTTCGAGCCGCACCTGCGCGGGAATGCGGTCGCGCGCGGCCTCGACGCTGCCGGCATAGGGCACCTTGCCCCCGGCGATGATCGCCACCCCTTCGCACAGGCGTTCGGCATGGTGAATGACGTGGGTTGAAAAGATCACCGTCACCCCGTCATCGGCGAGCGCGCGGATCAGCAGTTCGAGCTTGCCCTGATTGATCGCGTCGAGCCCCGAGAACGGCTCGTCGAGCACCACCAGCCGCGGCCGGTGCACCAGCGTGCCGAGCAACTGGACGGTCTGCGCCATGCCTTTGGAGAGCTGGCGGATCTGGCGGCTGGCGGCATGGGCGAGGCCATGGCGTTCGAGCAGTTCCTCGGCGCGGCGACGGCCCTCCTTGAGCGGCAGGCCGCGCAGCGCCCCCATGAAGGCGATCGCCTCGACACATTTCATCGAGGGGTAGAGCCCGCGTTCCTCGGGCAGATAACCGATCAAGCGGCCAATATCATGTGGGCGGTCGTGCCCGAACACGCGGCGCACGCCCACGTCCGGGTCGATGATGCCGAGCAGCATCCGCAGCGTCGTGGTCTTGCCCGCTCCGTTGGGGCCGAGCACGCCGTAGATCGCGCCTTCGGGGACAGCGATATCCACCCCGTCGACCGCGCGGGTGCCGTCGAAGCTCTTGACGAGGCCGGTCGCCTCGATTGCGAGCGGGCGCGGATCGCACGCCGTGGCGGCCCCGCAATCGCCGCGCGCGGCCCGATTGCCCGAAACAAACTGTTCGCTTACCGCCATGTCCATGCCTTAGGCGGTTATGCGCGAGGATTAAACCGGAGCCTCTCCAAACGTGGTTAACGCGCCTGCAAGCCCCGATATTGCCGCCCGGATCGCAGGCCAGGCGCGCGCGCTCGGCTTTGCCGCCTGCGGGATCGCGGCGGCTAGCGAGGATCCGCTGCGCGGGCGGCGGCTCGATCAATGGCTGGGCGAAGGGCATCATGGCAGCATGGAATGGATGGCGGCGCGCGCGGATCAGCGCCGCGCGCCCCAGGGGCTGTGGCCTGCGGCGCGCAGCGTGATCGCGCTCGGCATGAGCTACGCGCCCGCCGCCGATCCGCTGGCGCTCGAAGCCGCACCGACGCGTGCGCGGATCTCGGTCTATGCGCAGGGCAAGGATTACCACGATGTCGTCAAGAAGCGCCTGAAGGCGCTCGCCCGCTGGCTGGTGGAGACGGTGCCGGGAGCGCAGGTGAAGGTGTTCGTCGACACCGCCCCGGTGATGGAGAAACCGCTGGGCGAGGCGGCGGGGTTGGGGTGGCAAGGCAAGCACACCAACCTCGTCAGCCCCGCGCATGGCAGCTGGCTGTTTTTGGGCGCGATCTACACGACGCTGGAACTGGCCCCCGAAACGCCGCACCGCGACCAGTGCGGATCGTGCCGCGCCTGCCTTGATGCCTGCCCCACCGATGCCTTCCCCGCGCCCTATGTGCTCGACGCGCGGCGCTGCATTTCCTACCTCACCATCGAACACAAGGGGCCGGTGGCCGAGGAGCTGCGCGCGGCACTCGGCAACCGCATCTACGGCTGCGACGATTGCCTTGCGGTGTGTCCATGGAACAAGTTTGCGAACGCCGCCTACGCGATCACCGCGTTCCTGCCGCGTGCCGAGCTTGCCGCGCCGCAGCTGGCGGAACTGCTGGCGCTCGACGATGCGGGCTTCCGGGCGCTGTTTTCAGGCTCGCCGGTCAAGCGCATAGGGCGCGGCCGGTTCGTGCGAAACTGTCTTTATGCCGCGGGCAACAGCGGCGAGCGCGCGCTCGTGCCGCCGGTTGCTGCGCTCGCTGCCGATCCCGATCCGGTGGTCGCCGATGCCGCGCGCTGGGCGCTCGCGCGGCTTACATCAGGTCCCTGATGGCGACCTCGGGATCGGCCAGCAGCGCCGGATCGATCTTGCCGGCCCCGCCCTCGAGCAGCTTCCTCGCCTGGACATAGTCCTTGACCGTCCCCACGCAATCGAATGCGATCGGCACCCCTGACTTGAGATAGGCGACGGTGAACTTGCGGCTCGCCGGATCGCCGCGCAGCACGGTCTGATCGAAGCCGAGGCTCAATCCCGCAGTCTGGAGCTTGAGATCATACTGGTTCGACCAGAACCACGGCAGCGCGTGATAGGGCTGCTTGTCGCCCATGATCGCGCGGGCGACAGTAATTGCCATATCGTGCGCGTTCTGCACCGATTCGAGCCGGATCACGGCGTTGTCGGCAAAGGGATTGGCGTGGGCGGCACAATCGCCGATGGCATAGACATCATCGAGTGTGGTGCGGCAGAAGACATCGACATCGACCCCGTTCGACCCTGCCGCCCCGGCGGCGATCAGCGGCGCGACCGCGGGGACGACGCCGATCCCAACCACCACCATGTCGCAGGCGATTTCCCCGCCGCTTGCCAGCGCAACGCCGGTCACGCGTTCCTCGCCCAGCACCGCGCGCACGCCTTCGTTGAGCCGCAGGTCTACCCCCTGGCCGCGGTGTTCTTCGGCATAGAAGGCCGACAATTCCTCGCCCGCGACCCGTGCGAGCAGGCGCGGCAGGGTCTCGATCAGCACCACCTCGCAGCCGAGCTTGCGCAGCACCGCGGCCGCCTCGAGCCCGATATAGCCGCCCCCGATGATCACCGCGCGCCGGGCACCGGCGGCGAGCGCGGCCATCATCGCGTCGGCATCGCGCTTGTCGCGGACGTAGAACACGCCGGGCAAGACCGCGCCCGGCACTGGCAAGCGGCGCGGATCGCCGCCGCCCGACCAGATCAGCTTGCGATAGGACACCGTGCCGCCATCCGACAGCGTCAGCTGGTGCGCGGCCGGATCGATCGCGGTCACCGCGGCTCCGAGCTGCAAGGCGATGTCCTTGTCCGCCCAGAACTTCTCGGGCCGGATCATGATCCGTTCAAAGCCCTTGTCCCCGGCGAGATATTCTTTCGACAGCGGCGGGCGTTCATAGGGCGGGGCTTCGTCGCGCCCGATCATCAGGATGCTGTCGGCATGGCCGTGCTGGCGCAGCGCGATCGCCGCCTGGGCGCCGCCGTGGCCGGTGCCGACGATCACGACATCGGCGTGGCGGGGGGAGGGGGTGGTGGTGTCCATGGCTTCCTGCCCTAGTGGCTTTCGGCCTTGCTGCCTTGCCGCAAATGCGCGCGCGGTCAACTGCGCGGCGCCCCCTTCGGACCAGCCGCCCCGGGTTTCGGGCGAGTACGCGGGCGCTCAGCGTTCGAGCAGGTTGCGCGCCTGGCTGGCGATCTGCGCGAGCATCGCCGCGCCCACCGGCGGGCGGGCCCGCGCGCGGGCGATCATGCTGCGGAACTGCGTGACTGCGCGGGCATTGCGCTCGGCCCAGGCGCCGACCGCTGCGAGCGGATCGGCGGGACCGGCTGCATCGCGCATCAGCCGCCGCAGGAACTCGATCCGCATCTGCTGGAAATCGCGCGCGAGGCCCGACACCAAGAGCCGCTCCCACACGTCGGAGGGCGACATGTGCGCAGCCGTTCCCTGCGCCCAGTCGAGCCCCAGCCGGGTGCCGATATCGGTGAAACCCTGGGTCAAGAGCTTGGCATCGATCCCGGTATCGCGCGCGGCCTGCGCCAGCCCGACCGACCCGTCGAAATCGAACATGTTCGCAACCCTTGCCGCCAGCGCCTCAGGCGCGCCCGCGGCGATGAAGCCGTGCCGCAATTCGAGCGAGCGGGCGCGCGGTTCGGCGGCGAGCAGCTCTTCGCGCGCCGCCGTCAGCATGCCGACCCCGGCCGCCAGTTCGGCGATCATCGACCCCGCCGCGATCCGCCCGGACCCGGTGCGCAGCACGTCCGACACCAGATTGCCGACCGCCGCCGCCAGCCGGTCGAACAGCGCCAGCCGCACCGCTTCGGGGATCGCCGCCGCATCAAGCTCGCGCCACAGCGGCTCCAGTCCGAACAGCTCCTCGGCGACCACGAAAGCGGCGACCACCTCGGCAAGCCCGACACCCTCTTCCTCGGCGAGTTCGAAGGGGTGGACCATGCCGAGCCGGTTGACGATGCGGTTGGACAGACTGGTCGCAATCATCTCGCGGCGCAGGCGGTGGCTGCGGATTTGCGCGGCATAGGGCTTGCGCATCGCGCTCGGGAAGCGCGCCAGCAGCAGCGCATCAAGCGCCGGGTCCTCGGCCAGCGCGCTGGTTTCGATCGCATCCTGCAAGGCGAGCTTGGCCGATGACAGCAACACCGCCAGTTCGGGCCGGGTCAGCCCGCGCCCGTCGGCGGCGCGGCGCAGCAGCGTCTCGCCATCGGCGAGGCCCTCGGTGCGGCGGTCGAAATCGCCGATTTCCTCAAGCCGCTCGATCAGCCGCACGTAGGACGCCGCCGCGCCCGCGCCACCGACCTCGGCGACCGACAGCGCCAGCGCCTGCAGGCGGTTGTCCTCGAGCACCAGCGCCGCGACCTCGTCGGTCATCGCGGCGAGCAGAGTGTTGCGTTTCTTCGCGGTCAGCCGGCCCTCGCGCAGTGCCGCGGCGAGCGCGATCTTGATGTTGACCTCGTTGTCCGAGCAATCGACCCCGGCGGAATTGTCGATGAAATCGGTGTTGATCCGGCCCCCAGAACCATTGGCGCCGAGCGCGAAGGCGATCCGCCCGGCCTGGGTCACGCCGAGGTTCGCACCCTCGCCGATCACCTTTGCGCGCAGCTCGGTCGCATCGACCCGCAGCGCATCATTGGCAGGATCGCCGACCTGGATGTTGTTCTCGTGCCCGGCCTTCACATAGGTGCCGATCCCGCCGAACCACAGCAGATCGACCGGCGCGCGCAGGATCGCGGCGATCAGCGCCTCGGGCTCGATCGCCTTGGCCTCGATCCCGAGCGCCGTGCGCGCCTGGCGCGACAGCCTGATCTCCTTGGCGGTGCGCGCGAACACCCCGCCGCCCTTAGAGATGATCGCCGGATCGTAATCCTCCCAGCTCGACCGCGGCAGCTCGAACAGGCGCTTCCTCTCCTTCCAGCTCGCCGCCGCGTCGGGCGCGGGGTCGATGAAGATGTGGCGGTGATCGAAGGCGGCGATCAGCTTCAGCGAGCGCGACAGCAGCATCCCGTTGCCGAACACGTCGCCCGACATGTCGCCGCAGCCCGCCACTGTGACCGGATCGGACTGCACATCGATCCCGATCTCGCGGAAATGGCGCTGCACGCTTACCCAGGCGCCGCGCGCGGTGATCCCCATCGCCTTGTGGTCATAGCCGTTCGACCCGCCGCTGGCGAAGGCATCGTCGAGCCAGAAATCGCGTGATTGGGCGATCGCATTGGCAATGTCGGAAAAGGTCGCGGTGCCCTTGTCGGCGGCGACCACGAAATAGGGATCCTCGCCGTCGAGCGCGGCGACGCTGCCGGGATGCACCACCCGGCCATCGACGATATTGTCGGTCACCGACAACAGCGTGCGGATGAAGATTTCATACGTCGCCCGGCCTTCCGCGGCCCAGCCTTCGCGGTCGATCGCGGGGGACGGCAATTGCTTGGGATAGAACCCGCCCTTCGCCCCGGTCGGCACGATCACCGCGTTCTTGACCCGCTGCGCCTTCATCAGCCCGAGAATTTCGGTGCGGAAATCGTCGCGCCGGTCGGACCACCTGAGGCCGCCGCGCGCGACCGCGCCCGAACGCAGGTGAATGCCCTCGACCCGGTCGCTGTAGACGAAGATCTCGCGCCACGGCACCGGCTTGGGCAGGCCCGGCACCAACGCGCTGTCGAGCTTGAAGGCGAGCGCCTCGGCGGCGGCGGGGGCAAAGGCATTGGTGCGCAGCACTGCGCCGAGCACCGCGCGGTAGAGCCGCAGAAGCCGGTCGTCGTTGATCGCGGTGACCCGGGCGAGGCCGCGCGTGAAGCTCGCCTGCGCCGCCGCGATCGCCTCGTCGCGGGCACCGACAAAGGCCGGATCATGGCGCGCGGCGAACAGCGCCACCATCGCGCGGGTCACCTGCGGCGCGGCGACCAGCGCATCGACCACGGTGTAGATGGTGTAGCTGACCCCGGTCTGACGCAGGTAGCGGTAGATCGCGCGCAGCCAGTTGGCCTCGCGCGGGACCAGCCCGGTCGCGGTGATCAGGCGGTTGAACGGATCATCCTCCGCCGCCGCGCTCAACACCGCGCCAAGCGCGTCCTCGATCAGCGCCGCGCGTTCGAGCACCGCCTCGGGATCGAGCCCGGCGGGCACCGACAGGATGAAATCATGGATCGTGCCGAGCGCCGGATCGGCAAGGAAGGTCGGCACTTCGGCACCGACCCGGAAGCCGAAGTTCTCGAGCGCCGGGACCGCGTCCGACAACGCCAGCGTGCCGGTCAGGGCATAGACCTTGAGCCGCAGCGCATCGGCCGCATCGCCCGGCAGCCGGTAAAGCCGCGCGGCGCGTTCATCGCCGGGCTGGGCGGCGGCAAGGGCACTGGCGTCGGCCATCGCGAGGGTGCGCAGCTTGGCGATGTCGCGGGCGGCTTCATCCGGGCCGTAGGCGAGCCGGTAGCCGGTCGGGAAGGCGGGGGCATAACGGGCCGCCAGCGCGGCGGCGCGGCCCTCGTCCTCGCGCGCGGCAAGGTGGGTCGCCACCGCTTCGTTCCAGCCGCGCAGCATCTCGACCAGCTGGGCTTCGACCGCGGCATCATCGGGCAGATCGTCGCACGCGCGCACGTCGGTGAGGAAGAGCAGTTGCGCGAGCGTGCCGCTTTCGACCTCGAGGTTCCAGTCGAGCAACGCCGCGCCGGGGGTGGCGAGCAGCATCGACTGGATCTGCTGGCGCACCTCGGTCGAGAGCAGATCGCGCGGCAGCCACACGAATGCGAAGACATGGCGTTCAAGCGTGGCGCGGATCATCACTACGCGCGGGCGGGGCCGGTCGATCAGCGCCATCTTGGCGGTCACCAGGTCTGCCACCCGGTCCGGATCGAAGGCGGAGAGGAGATCGTTGGGCAAAGAGGTGAAGGCATGCACCAGCGCCTTGCCATTGTGTCCGGCCGGATCATAGCCGAGCCGCGCGGTCAGCGCGCTCAGCACCGCGCGCAGCACCGGCACCTCGCTCGGGCGCGCGTTGAGCGCAGCGCTGGTCCACAGCCCGGCGTGGATCGACAGCGCAGTGACCTTGCCTTTCTCGCGCAGCGGCACGATCACCAGATCGAGCGGGCTGGCCCGGTGCACCCGCGACTGCACGTTCGATTTGATCGCCAGCAGCGCCCGCGGGCTGCCCGCCGCCTCGTGACCATCGAACCACGCGAACGCCCGTTCGAGCGAGACCGGGGCAAGCAGTTCGCGGGCCGACCCGCGGCAGATCCCGAGCACCGCATCGTCGCGCCCGTCGCGGTGGCGGGTAAGGTGGCCGAGCTGGGTCAGCATCCCGGCGTTGAGCCATTCGAGCAGCGCCCCGGCTTCGGCGTCGATCGCTCCTGCGCGGGCCGCATCGGCGGCCATCGCGGCCTGCACCGCGCCCCAGTCGCCAACCGCGGCGCGCACGTCGGCTAGCGTGGTTTCAAGCGCGGCCAGCAACTCGCGGCGCTGGCGCGCATCGACCCGCGGGGTTTCGCAATAGATCATCGATTCGCGCGCGCTGCCGGGCATTCCCGGCTGGCCGAGCGCCGTGATCGCGCCGTCTACAGTGCGGACCACGCCGGTCACCGGGTGCAGCAGCAGGTCGATCGACAGGCCCTGCGCGGCGATCGCGGCCGCGACCGAATCGACCAGGAACGGCATGTCATCATTGACGATCGCGATCCGCAGGCGGCGGCGGCCGTCGCTGGCGGATTCGATCTGCACGCGCGCTTCGCCCGGGATGCGGACCTGCGCCGCCGCGCGCAGGAACCGCGCTGCCTCAGTCATCGCGGGCTTGTCCACCGGCGTGTCGCCGGGCAGCCGCGAGGCTTCGAGCTGGAGCCTGAGCGCCTTGATCAGCGCCCGCTCGGCGGCTTCGGGCCGCGCGGCGGCGATGGCTTTTGACCCCATGAACGACTCCTGCCCAGCTGTCGTCTCCGGCCCCCGAACGAGCAATATTATTATGCCGGATTGTTGTTATCGTGTCTTGCGCGATACCCGCATTCGGGCCCGCCGTGCAAGCGCGTTGATCCCCAAGTATTACTGCGTGGTGACCGTTTCGAGCGCCTCGAGCGTCAGTTCGAGCGAGCCGATCCGCGCCGCCGGATCATAGGTCGCCCCGCACAGCATGATCTCGTCCGCGCCGGTGCGGGCGATAAAGGCCGCGATCGCGTCGCGCACCTGCGCTGGCGTGCCGACCGCTGCGGCCTGGCCGAGATGGGCGAGCATCGCCTGCGCGCTGGCGGGCAGGGTGTCGGTATAGCCCTCGACCGGCGGCGGCAGCTTGCCCGGATTGCCGCTGCGCAGCCGCACAAAGCTTTGCTGCTGGCTCGAGGCGATAAGCCGCGCCTCGGCCTCGGTGGCGGCGGCAAAGACGTTCATCGCCACCATCACATGCGGGCGGCCGAGCGCCGCGGACGGCTGGAAATCGCGGCGATAGACCGCCAGCGCAGCATCGAGGTGGTCGGGCGCGAAATGGGCGGCAAAAGCATAGGGCAGCCCGAGCTTGGCTGCGAGGCTCGCGCCGAACAGGCTCGATCCCAGCATCCACAATTCGGGGTTCGCGCCAAATCCGGGGGTAGCCCTGATCGGCAGGTCGATGTCCCCGGTCAATAGCGCCCGCAGTTCGACCACGTCCTGCGGGAAATATTCGGCCGCCTGGTGGAGGTTCTTGCGCAGCGCGCGTTGCAGTTCAGGCCCTGCACCCGGCGCGCGGCCGAGCCCGAGGTCGATCCGCCCCGGGAACAGCGCGTCGAGCGTGCCGAAGGCTTCGGCGATCTGGAACGGGGTGTGGTTGGGCAGCATGATCCCGCCCGAACCGATGCGGATGCGGCGCGTGGCATTGCCGATATGGGCGAGCACCACCGCGGTCGCTCCGCCCGCGATCCCGTCCATTGCGTGATGCTCGGCGACCCAGAAGCGCGCGCATCCCAAGGCCTCGGCGGCGCGGGCGAGTTCGGTTGTGGCGGCGAAGGCTTCGCCCAGCGTGCCGCCTTCGCGAACCGGGACGAGATCGAGCACGGAAAAGCGGGTCATGATGGCGGTTCCTCGAAAGCGGGTGCGCCCGGGGTTTCCCCCGCATCGCCGAGCTGCGCAAGATAATCTTCGGCAAGCGTGGCCGCGGCGCTGCCAGGGGCGAGTGCGATCACCGATTGCCAGCTCTGCCGGGCTGCCGCATCGCGCCCGGCGAGCACCGCGATCACTCCCGCCTCAAGCCCGATCTCGGGATCGGAGGGCGCCAGCGCGGCGGCGCGCTCGACCGCGGTCTGCGCCGGATCGAGCCGTTCGAGCCGCCGCAGCAGGGTCGCCTTGAGGAGCCAGGCCTCGGTGCGTGCGGGCGCGCGCATGGTCGCCGCTTCGAGCGCGCCGAGCGCCTCTTCGCTACGCCCCAGCGCGACCAGCGCACGCGCCTTGTCGGTCAACGCGATCGCTTCGAGCGGGATTGAGGCGGCGGCGCGGGCATCGCCTTCGGCCAGCGCCAGCCATTCGAGCGCGCCCGCCGCATCGCCGCCCGCCAGCGCGGCATTGCCCGCCAGCGCCGCGAACCGCGCCCGTGCGCGGGTTTCGTCCGCCGGGGTTTCGGCGCGCGCGGCGATGAAGGCGGCGCGGGCATCGTCCCACAGCCCGAGCGCGCTTGAGGCGGTGCCGAGGCAATGGTTGGCGAGCACCCGGTCGGCCCCGGCGGTCTCGCTGCGGCGGATCTGCGCCATCGCATGCGCGCGCGCAGGATCGCCCGCGATTTGGTCGAGGCACGACTGGAGCCACGCGCTCGCCGGGGCGGGATCGTCCGCAGCGGCGCCCGCACGCGGCGGGCGGTCGCGCACCAGATCATCGCCCGCAAGACCCCCGCCGAGCGGATTGGGGCCCACCTGAAGCAGCAGCGCGAGGATGATCGACACGGCAATCCTACCTGTAGAAACTGGCCACGACGGCCTGCAAAGCGGCGATGTCGCACTCCCGCGACAGGCGGTGATCGCCGTCCTCTATCAGCGTCACCTGAACATCGTCCGACTGCAGCGCCGCCTTGAGGCGAAGCGAGATGTCGAAGGGCACGTCGGCATCGGCCTTGCCGTGGATCAGCCGCACCGGGCAGGCGAGCGCGATCGTGCTGTCGAGCCGCAGGTGGCATTCGGCATCGGCGAAGAAGCGCGCGTGGGTCGGAGTCGGTGCGGGGCCGTAGGGGTTGGGCTCGAAGATCGTCTCCCCCGCTGCCAGCGCGCGGCGCTGGTCGGCGTCATAGCCCCAGCGGGTGAAATCGGGGGCGGGCGCGATCCCGATCAGCCCGGCAAGGCGGTGCTTCACATGCTCGGCCACCAGCAGCATCAGCCACCCACCCATCGACGATCCCGCCAGCAGCACCGGCCCGGCGACATAGCTTTCGATGAGCGCCAGCACCTCGTCGCGCCAGCGGCTGAGCGTGCCCTCGGCAAAGTCGCCCGCGCTCGCCCCGCAGCCCGAATAGTCGAGCAGCAGGCAGGCGCGGCCCTGCGCCTCGGCCTCGGCGAACAGCGCGCGCGCCTTATTGCCGGTCATGTCGGACATGTAGCCGGGCAGGAACACCAGGCACGGCCCGCGCCCCGGCGTGAGGCGCAGGGCGATCCGGCGGCCATCATAGAGGGTGTGGTGGACGATCTCGCGCATCGTGCCTCCATGGCTTGCGGGGCGGCAGCTTGGCAACCTTTGTCACAGCACCGCAACCCGCACGCGATAGGCCCGCATTCATGTTCAAGACCGACACTGCGGCCCAGCCTGCCGCCCACCCTTCGGCCCTTACCCGCCGCGGCCTGTTCACCCTTGCCGGGGCCTCGGCCGCGGTGGCCGCCGCGCCGCTTGCTGCGCGCAGCTTCGGCACCGGCTTCACCCATAATGTCGCGAGCGGCGAACCGGCACCGGACGGGGTGATGCTGTGGACCCGCTATGTCTCGGACGCCCCCGCCACGCTCACCTGGCAGGTCAGCGAGAGCGAGGATTTCGCCCGCCCGGTTGCCGAAGGCAGCAGCATCCGCCCGGCCGGGCCCGACAGCGATTTCTGCGCCAAGGGGCTGGTCACCGGGCTCGCCCCGGGACGCTGGTATTTCTACCGTTTCATTGCGCCCGGCGGCGCGATCTCGCCGGTCGGGCGGACCCGCACCCTGCCCGAGGCCGGGGTGCAGGGCTTCCGCATGGCGGTGTTTTCCTGCTCCAACTACGGCTTCGGCTGGTTCAACGCCTATGGCCACGCGGTCGAGGCCAATGATTGCGACCTCGCCGTCCACCTCGGCGACTATATCTACGAATATGCGGCGGGCACCTATCCCAATGCCGGTCAAGGCCTCGACGGGCGCGAACTCGCGCCCGTCCACGAGATCGTCTCGCTCACCGATTACCGCCTGCGCTTTGCCACCTACCGCGCCGATCCCGAACTCCAGCGGCTCCATCAGGTGCTGCCGATGGTGGCGGTGTGGGACGATCACGAAAGCGCCAACGACAGCTGGACCGACGGGGCCGAGAACCACCAGAGCGAGACCGAGGGCGACTGGCAGGTGCGCAAGGCGGCGGCCAAGCGCGCCTATCGCGAATGGATGCCGGTGTCCGACGCGCCCTACGCCGCCTATCAGGTCGGCGACCTCGCAACGCTGTTGCGGATCGACACCCGGCTCGAGGGGCGCAACGAACAGCTCGATCTTGAAAAGGTGCTGGCCGGCCAGAACGATCCGCAGGCGATGATGGCCGCGCTTGCCCGGTTCAAGGACGGAGCATGGTCCGATCCCGCGCGCCAGCTGCTCGGCGAGGCGCAGGACGCCTGGCTCGCCAAGGCGCTCGCCGCCTCGACCGCGGCCGGCACCGCCTGGCAGGTGCTGGTGCAGCAGGTGCTGATCGGCAACGTCAAAAGCCCGGTAGGACTGGCCGACCAGCTTGGCGATGGCCTCCCTGATTTCGTGCGCCAGCGGCTGATGGCCGCGACCATGGCGAGCAAGGCCGGGCTGCCGCTCAACATGGACGCATGGGACGGTTATCCCGCCGCGCGCGAACGGGTGTTCAAGGCCGCGCTCGCCGCCGATGCCAATCTCGTGGTGCTGGCGGGCGACACCCACAACGCCTGGGCGTTCGAGCTGGCGCAGGACGGCGCGCCGGTCGGCGTCGAATTCGGGGTGTCCTCGGTCAGCTCGCCGGGGTTCGAAAACTACCTGTCCTTCGTCAAGCCCGAGACGTTGGCGGGCGCGCTGGTGGCCGAGAACGAGCAGCTCAAATGGGCCGATACCGCGCAGCGCGGCTATATGGTGGTCGAACTGACCCCGGCCCGCGCAATCACCGAATACCGCTTCACCGGCAACGTCAAGCAGCGTTCGACGCGGCTGGCGGGGACCAAGCGGATCGTGAGCGAGAAGGGCTCGGGCAGGCTGGATATCTAGTCGCGGCTGAAAATCGCCTCGATCGGTAGGCCGAACACCTCGGCGATGGTGAAGGCGAGCGGGAGCGAGGGGTCGTAACGGCCCGTCTCGATCGCATTGACGCTTTGGCGCGACACGCCCAGCCGCTCGGCGAGATCCTGCTGGCTCCAGTTGCGCTCGGCGCGCAGCACCTTGAGGCGGTTGTTCATTCCCCGCGCACCTTCATCCACATTTGCGCGAGGCCAAGGCCCACCGCCCACACGGGCAGCACCCACCACGCCCAGACGTGGGGGACGAGCCTGAACATCTCCAGAAAGCCCCAGAAGATGCCGATGGCCAACACCATGCCGAGGCTGATGATTGCGGCACGGACTGTGCGGTAGCGCTGGTATTCGTCGGTTTCCTCGATCAGGTAACGGCCCATCGCCCAGATCATCGCAAAGGTCGGGACAGTCGGCAGCAGGGCGATGGCAAAGGCGGCCGGGCCGGACAGCTCATGGGCGTTCCATGTCGCAATCGCGATGCCGAGGCCGAGGACATAGCCCATCGACGCGGCGAGGACGCGGCGGTTGTAGCGCGCCATGACCGGGCTGGCGCAGTTTTGCCGCTCGCCCGCGCGCACCAGCGGGATCAGCAGGCCCATCGCCCCCACGAACAGGATCAGTGCGACCGTCCCCGTGATCGCATCGGTCAGCCTGAGCGCGACGATGATGGCCGCAGAGGCGAGATAGAGCCCCGCCCAGAACCATGGCCCGCGCCCGGCGGGTTTCGCAGTGTCGTCCACGGTCAGCACGCCCGCCCGGCGCAAGCCTTGCGGCGGCGCGGGCTGACGAGCGGCACCACCGCCAGCGGCACCATCTGCGCGACAGTGGCGGGGATGAAATCGAACACCGCCAGCAGGACGATGGACATGGCGGCCGTGCCGATCAGCAGGGCGTAGAGGGTCTCGTTCATGGAAAGCTCCTTTTTCATAATGACAAGGTTACTTTACATTTGAATCGCCCGTGATGTCAAGGAGCCTTTCCATTACCATGTGCCGGATGATTCCGGGCCTTGTTGTTATGCCGCAGACGATGGCTCAGATGCTCGCCACCACCGGCACCGTGACGACCACCCAGACTGTTCGGGCGCGCGCGCGCGGCTTAGGCCCGGCAGCCCGTCGCATGGTTCGGGGCGGCCCGATGCTCCCCCCTGACCGGGAGCCGACGCAACACCTCTCTTCCGGTGCGCGTCCGCTTGTGGCAGGGCGACCCGCAAACGAGACGGACCCGCGACAACCATGACCGAAGTTTTGAAGATCAGCCTGCCCGATGGATCGGTGCGTGAGGTGCCCCCGGGGACCACGCCTGCCGACATCGCCGCCGCGATCGGGCCGGGGCTCGCCAAGGCGGCGCTGGCGGCGCGGGTGGATGGGGAGCTGCGCGATCTCGCCCGCCCGTTCGACGGCGATGCCACCCTCGCGCTCGTCACCGCGCGCGACGAGGCTGACGCGCTCGAACTGGTGCGCCACGATTATGCCCACGTGCTTGCCGAGGCGGTGCAGGCGCTGTGGCCGGGCACCCAGATCACCTTCGGCCCGGCGACCGAGGATGGCTTCTACTACGACGTCAAGGCCCCCGAGGGCCGCGAGCCCTTCGGGATGGACGATCTTCCCGCGATCGAGGAGGAGATGCGCCGCATCATCCGCGCGGACAAGCCGCTCTTGCGCGAAGTGTGGAGCCGCGCGCAGCTGATCGCCAGGTGGGAGGCCGAGGGCGAGACCTTCAAGGCCGAATGGGCCGCCGAACTGCCCGAGGACGAGGAACTGACGGTCTATTGGTCGGGCGCCCCGAACGAACATGGCTCCTGGCTCGACATGTGCCGCGGGCCGCACTTGCCGAGCACCGGCAAACTCGATCCCGAGGCCTTTAAGCTGATGCGCGTCGCGGGCGCATACTGGCGCGGCGACCAGAACAATGCGCAGCTGACGCGCATCTACGGCACCGGCTGGCTCAACAAGAAGCAGCTTGCAGCGCACCTCACCCGGCTCGAGGAAGCCGCCAAGCGCGACCACCGCAAGCTGGGGCGCGAGATGGACCTGTTCCACTTGCAAGAGGAAGCGCATGGCTCGGTGTTCTGGCACCCCAAGGGTTACCGCATCTGGCGCGAACTGGAATCCTACATGCGCCGCAAGATGGACGGCGCAGGGTATCGCGAGATCAAGACCCCGCAGCTGATGGACGTGCGCCAATGGACGCAGTCGGGCCATTGGGGGAAATATGCGCAGAACATGTTCGCCGTCCCCGACATCGTCCCCGATGTCGACGAGGAGAGCGGCGCGGCCTCGCCCCGGATCGCCGAGGACGCCGACTGGTTGGCGATCAAGCCGATGAACTGTCCGGCGCACGTCATGGTGTTCAAGCAGGGGATCACGAGTTACCGCGATCTGCCGATCCGCCTCGGCGAAATGGGCTGCTGCCACCGCAACGAACCGCACGGTGCGCTGCACGGGCTGATGCGGGTGCGCCAGTTCACGCAGGACGATGCGCATATCTTCTGCACCGAAGCGCAGGTGGTGGGCGAGGTGCAGGCCTTCATCGCGCTGGCCGACCAGGTCTATCGCGACTTCGGCTTTACCTATGACATCAAGCTCGCGCTGCGCCCCGAGAAGCGCTTCGGCAGCGAAGCCGATTGGGACAAGGCCGAACAGGAACTGCGCGACGCTTTGACCGCCAACGGCCTCGAATGGGAGGAACTCCCCGGCGAAGGCGCGTTCTATGCCCCCAAGCTCGAATGGCACCTTACCGACGCGATCGGCCGCACCTGGCAGGTCGGCACGATCCAGTCCGACCGGGTGCTGCCCGAACGGCTCGATGCGCATTACATCGGAGAGGATGGCGAGAAACACCGCCCTGTGATGCTCCACCGCGCGATTTTCGGCAGCTATGAACGCTTCATCGGCATCCTGATCGAACATTTCGCCGGGAAGCTGCCGACTTGGCTCGCCCCGGTGCAGGCGGTGGTGGCGACGATTGTGTCGGATGCCAATTCGTGGGCGATGCACGTTGAAGAACGGCTCAAGGAAGCTGGCATTCGCGTTGAAAGCGATCTTCGCAACGAAAAGATCAACTACAAGGTGCGCGAGCACTCGCTCGCCAAGGTGCCGCATTTGCTGGTCGTCGGCGGTCGCGAATCCCAGGAAGGGACGGTGGCCATCCGCACGCTCGGCGAAACGGAGCAGCGCGTGATGAAGCTCGAAGACGCGGTGCTCATGCTGCTGAGCGAAGCGACCCCGCCCGACCTCGATCAGGAGAATTGACGATGAAGCTGACCTTCGCCCTTGCCCCCGCGCTTGTGGTGATCGCCGCCTGCTCGGGCGAGGCGCCGATGCCGCGAGAAACCGCCAAGGTCGATCATGCATCGATGGACCATTCCGGCCATGACATGGGCGGGGCCGCAAAGCCGGAACTCACCGAAGCGCAGGCGGCCTACAAGGCCGTGAACGACCGGATGCATGCGGGGATGGCCGACATTCCGGAAGACCCCGATGTCGCCTTCATGCAGGGCATGCTCGCCCACCACAAGGGCGCGGTCGAGATGTCGCAAGTGGCGCTCACATACGCCAAGGACGAAAAGGCACGCGATCTCGCCGCGCGGGTGATCGCTGCGCAGAAAGCCGAAATCGCCGAGATGGAAGCCTGGCTCGCCGCCCGCGGCGCGCCGGTCAACTGAGCCAGCGCGCCGCCAGCACCTTCCCGCCGCCGGGCTCGCGCAACACCAGCGCATGGGCATCCGCCCCGCGGACGTCGAGCTGGTCCGCAGCGATCACGTGACTGGCCTTGCCGCCGCGCCAGTCGGCAATCTTGCGCTCACCGCGCAGCACGTTGGTATAGGCGACCGTGCGCCCGCCATTCTCGCCCCGCCCGATCTGGACCTCGACCTTGCGGGCAACCGCGACCAGCACCAGTTCGGCGGGGCGCGTCGTCTCACCGCCGATACCGACCGCAAATTCGCGTGCACCGCGCTGCGTGACCCGGATCGCGGCGCTGCCGTTGCTGCCGTATTGGCGCACGCCCGCGTCGATCTCGTCGCTGCGCGAACCGATCGCGCCGAAGCTGCCGTTGACCACCAGCTGCGGAGTGTAGACCCCGTTCTGCCCGGCGAGGCCGCGCCCGGCATAGGCGCGTTGCAATGCGGTGTTGTCCTCGCGCGCCAGCGTGTCCTTCCAGCCGAGCCGGTCCCAGTAAGTGACGGGCCGCGCGATCACGACGAGATCGGGGCGCCGGGCGAGCCGTTCCGCGAGCCGGTCGGCCGGGGGGCAGGACGAACAGCCCTGACTGGTAAACAGTTCGAGCAATGCCGGCTCCGCGCCGGGCGACGCGGGCTGCGCCTGCGCGCCCGGGATGATCGTGGCGGCAGCAACACCGAGCCCGGCGATCATGCCGGTGAGCGCCAGGGTAAGTGACAAGCGGGACATGGGCATCATCCTCGTTGGTGACGGGGATGTTTACGCGCGCCGCGCGGCTGCGGTTACGCCCGCGCGATCAAAACGGCAGCACGCGTCCGGCAAGGATCAGCGCCGCGCCGCAGCCGAGCACGATCATGCTGCGCGCGGTGGCGATGGCAAGCGGCTGGGCGAGAGCGATGGCGCGGGACATGGGCCGAATATCGCGCCGAATTGCTAACGAAAGGTTAAATCGCTGCGCGCGCGGCGGGCATCTGCTGGCTGGCGCAGTGAAATCCGCCCCCGCCCGCCAGCACCGCCTCGCCCGGCAGGCCGATGGTGTCGCGGTCGGAAAACAGCGCGGCGATGGCGGCCACGCCGTCGGCATCGTGGGGGCTGCCGAAGGTCGGCACCACCACCAGCTGCGAGGTGATCGCGAAGTTCACATAGCTCGCCGGTTCGATCCGACCGCCGCGCAGGATCCGGCCGGGCGAGGGGATGCGCGCCACCTCGACCCCGAAAGCGGCGGCGCGCGCGGCGGCATCGGCATAGATGCGCGCATTGGGATCGTCCGTGCCGGTCGCCTCGGGCACCACCAGCCGGTTGGCGGCGACGAAGCGCGCAAGGTTATCGACATGCCCATCGGTGTGATCATTGACCAGCCCCTCGCCCAGCCACAGCACCCGGGTAAAGCCGAGCTGCGCGGCCAGTTCGGCGGCGATCGCGGCGCGGCTCATAGCGGGGTTGCGGTTGGGGTTGAGCAGGCATTGCTCGGTGGTGGCGACCAGCCCGGTGCCGTCGCCATCGACCGCGCCGCCTTCAAGGATCATCGCCGAAGTCGAGATCGCCAGCCCGGCGTCGCGCGCCAGCTCGCCCCCGATTGCGGCATCGCCGGGCATCAGATACTTGCCGCCCCAGCCGTTGAAGCCGAACCGCCGCGCGGCACGCCTGCCATCGCCCGCGCATACCACCAGCGGCCCGGTGTCGCGCAGCCAGATATCGCCATAGGTGCGCCGCTCGATCGCCACCTCCGCGCTCACCAGCGACCGCGCGCGCGCTTCGTTGCCCGCGTCGCGCACCAGCAGTCGCACCTGTTGGCCGCTTTCGGCGACGGCGGAGGCAAAGTTTGCGATTTGCTCCTGCGCCGGTTCAAGCCAGCCGGGCCATTCCTCGGCAAGGTGCGGAAAGCCGATCCACAGCCAGTCCTGCGGCGCCCATTCGGGCGGCATCAGCGCCTCTGGTGCGGACATAATGGCGGCTCAGCAGGCTTTGTTTGAGGCGGCGTTCGAGGCCGCGCAGGATTTGTCGCGCACCGCCTTGAACTCGTCGCCCTCGTTCCAGCCCGGCCAGCTGGTGCTCATCGCCATCATCCGGCCGATGCGGAAATAGAGCTGCAGATCGGCCATCACCCCGGTCCAGTCCCAGCTTTCGTCATATTCGTCCTTGGGGCCGTGATAGCGGTTGTCGGTATAGTCGCGCGCGGCGGCCACCCCGGCATCGATCCCGCCCTCGATAAGATCCTGCCCGCCGTCGATATAGAGCATCGGTACCCCTTGCTGAGCGAGCGCGAAGTGATCCGAGCGGTAATAATAGCCCGCTTCGGGGTTGGCATCGGGGGTGATGCGGCGGCCATCGGCCTTGAGCGCGGCGACGAGGAAGGCATCGATAGTCGACTTGCCGCCGCCGATCACGGTCACATCCTTTGCAGGCCCGGCCATCTGGAGCGCGTCCATATTGACCCCGCCCACCGTCTGCGCGAGCGGATAGACCGGGTTTTGGGCATAGTAGCGCGCCCCGAGCAGCCCCGATTCCTCGGCGGTAACGGCCAGGAACACCAGACTGCGGCGCGCCGGGCCGGCCTTGGCATGGGCCTCGGCCAGCGCCACCAGCGCCGCGGTGCCGGTGGCATTGTCGACCGCGCCGTTGCAGATATCATCGCCGTCGGGTGCCGGGGTGCAGCGCCCGAGGTGATCCCAGTGTGCGGTGTGGAGCACATATTCGTCCGCCGCCTCGCTGCCGGGCAGGATGCCGATCACGTTGTGCGAGGTAAACTTGCGCACCGAATTGGCAAAGCTGGTGGAGGCAGCAAGCGCGAGCGGCACCGGCTTGAACCCCTTTTGCGATGCGGCCTCGGTCAGGGCGGCGAGATCCTTGCCCGCCGCCGCGAAGATCCGGCGCGCCGCATCCTGCGCGATCCAGCCGTTCATCTGCGTCATCGGCGGCGGGTTGTCGCCTCGCCCGGCATAGGCCTGCGGGCCGGTCCACGAGCTTTCGACGACATTCCAGCCATAGCTGGCGGGCGCGTCGGCATGGATGATCAGCGCGCCCGCCGCCCCCTGGCGCGCGGCTTCCTCAAACTTGTAGGTCCAGCGCCCGTAATAGGTCATCGCGCGGCCGTTGAAGGGGCCGTCGAGCCCGGTTGCCTGCCAGTCGGGATCGTTGACGAGGATCAGCACCGTCTTGCCGCTGACATCGATCCCGGCATAATCGTTCCAGCCGCGCTCGGGGGCGTTGATGCCGTAGCCGACGAACACCAGCTCGCTGTCCGCCAGCGCGGTGCGGGGCGTCTCGCGGTAGCTCACCCCGACCCAGTCCTTGCCCAGATCGAGCGCCAGCGGTGCCTTGCCCCCGGAAATGGTGAGCGGGGCGTAATCGGCCCCGGTGATCTCGATAAGCGGCACCTCCTGCAGCCAGCTGTCGCCATTGCCCGGCTTGAGCCCGGCCGCCGCGAAGCGTTCGACCAGCAGCGCGAGGGTCTTTTCCTCGCCCGGGGTGCCGGGCATCCGGCCCTCGAACGCATCGCTCGAAAGCAGCCGGGTGACATCCTTCATCGTCGCCTCGGCGATGTCGCCATCGGCAACTTCGGGCAGGTCGAGCCCGTCCGTCGTGGTTTCGCTGAGGCCCAGACCCGGCTGATCGCATCCGGCGAGCGCCAGCGCGGCGGCAAGGATCGCCGCGCGGGCTGCGTTGGAAAAGGTCATGGCGTCGGGCTCTCCTGTGTGTTTCATGCTTGTCGCCCGTTCAATCGCAGAGCGCCGCGGCGCACGCAAGCACCGCGCCCTTGATGCAGGCGCGCAGCAGCGCCACACAGGCGTGCGATGAACCC
>Ga0224722_1000106_pt1 | contig 46143 bp, 41 predicted proteins | sample Balambano_FR1_Me_FD_161646 | JGI IMG/M metagenome (GOLD analysis project Ga0224722, IMG submission 161646) | Freshwater sediment microbial communities from Lake Towuti, South Sulawesi, Indonesia - Balambano_FR1_MetaG | ecosystem: Environmental > Aquatic > Freshwater > Lake > Sediment | place...
TCGCAAGCAATCGGCAACCGCAAAGTCGGCAAAAGCCCCAACCGCCGCACTCAAACCGCAAATATCCTCTTGATCTCAGTTGTCACTTCGATCTGGGTTGTCATTTTGATCCTAGTTGTCACTTTGATCCTGACTGTCATTTCGACCCGTGTTGTCGCTGTAGGGCGATGGTTTCTTCCCCTGTGACTCTGCATTGCTAACTTGATGCAGAGTCAATCGAATGTCGGTTTTTATCTTTGCTTATTTGTCGTGCTGAATAGAGTTCTTGCGATCCTATGAACCCGTCATGTAGTTGTCATTTCTTGGCAAGGTAGTTGACATTTGACACTTGGTCTAGTGTTTCACGAGCTCGAGCCTTCGCTGAACGCAAAAGTTGCTTGCGTTTTGACCAACATAACTCAATGGGTGAAAGGTCAGGGGAATAAGGCGGCAAAAATACAACGGTTGCTCCCACCGCTTCGATTGCCTCTCGCACCACTACGGCATGATGAACTGGCAAGTTATCCATCACAATAATTGCACCAACCCACAATTGAGGAATTAGAATCTCTTGAATGTAGAACAAGAACACGTCAGTATTGACACTGCCAACGATGCTTATGGTGGCAATCAACCCCTCGATACTCATGCCTCCAATCAACGAGATATTCTTGCCACCATCGCCAGGAACCTCACTGTCATACAAGCGTTCGCCAATAGGGGCACGACCGTACAAGCGTGTCATCGCTAGATGAATACCCGTTTCATCAATGAATACCAAGTTGCGGGGGTCGATTGTGAAACTCCACAGGCGATGAGCAAACCGCAAATCCTTGACCCGTTGAGTCTCTTGTTGGGCCGCAATCAGCTTTTTTTTTGACCCTTAACTTAAGCTGGCATACAGCCTGTTGCATGGTCGATACGCTCACCTCCACCCCAGTTTGCCCAGCAAAACGTTCACACAACTCTTTGAGGAAAGCATCCGGTTGAGCCTGAACTAAGGCTGCAACAACGGGCAACTGCTCTTTGCCCAACTTAGCAACGGCTCCGCCCCCGTGCGGCTTAGGCTCCACTGTCCCCGTTTCGCGATAGTGTCGCCTCAAATCTCGAATGAAAGACAGGCTGACCTTGAACCGCTCTGCTAGCTGCCGTTGTGATCCTTCTTTCGCTTCATATGCAGCCATGATGCGTTGACGTAAATCGATAGACAAGGGGGCAGGCATGAGTGACATGGACCTATCTCACTGGACTTGCTTAGGCTACCAAATTGTGGCTTACTCAATCAACAACCGCTGTAATTCTATAATTAGCAAGTATGCTTTCGGCTTGTCCTTGCCGAAGACTGAGCCGCATAACGGTTTACTTGAGCGGCTGTGAACAACCTTGAACTCAGCACCAACAACTTCCTTCAGTCCGCTTCAAGCGAATTGTTATACAGCTATCTGCCTCCACAGCCTCCACCACCGCAACCTCCGCCGCCACAACCTCCACCACCGCAACCACGACCGCCATCGCTACCACCAGAGTCACCAGAGCTATGACCGCCAGAATCGCCCCATCCCCATCCACTACCCCAGCTCCCGCAGCCAGCAGATCCGCAACCACTACCGCCCCAACCTCCTCTGATGCGAGGGAGTGAAGGATTTTTAATGAAATCTACTATCCCTACAAGAAACCGTATAACTCCAAATCCTGCGGCAACACAAATAACGGCAAGTAAAGCTCCTGCAAATGGATTGATATCATTTGCAGAATTGCCTATGTAACAACCGCTTAATATCAAAGTGCTGAGAATAGCGGTACTTGCCACTGCTGTTTTCTGAAATCGCATCTTTGCCAACACCCAATTCTGTTGAGTGTTGACTCGCACAAAATATAAGTCACGTCCAAATCGATCTTTTGGTGTTGACCAAATCTCGACTGGAGGTTTTACTCCGAAAAATCGTTCGTAGCTCTCCAAAGTTTTGCTATACCAATCATCAAATTTTTGATTTTCAGCCTCTCCGCCAAGAGTTGGATCATGATGCAACGGTGTTTGCAAAATCTGCGAACAGAACTCTTCCCAATACGATCGCGTATAGGTCAAGTGCAGATGCCAAACTTGGTCTACTTGATCTGAAGGGGTAACTGGATGCCCCGCTGCTACGGCTAAAAAAGCAAACTTCTTATACTCCTCAATAGCTTGCCGAGCATATTGTAATGACCAACCATTATCTCTTGCCAGTCGTTTGCTAAAAGATAATTGAGCATCTGGTTTGTCTAACGAAAACGCTTGAATCCGCTCATACAACTCAGTTTGCTCAGTATTCATTGCTTGAACATCTTTGCTAGTCAATCCTTCAGAGTTCACCATCTTTTTTACTTAACTTGGAGAGACTTTATCCTGAATTTAATATCGTCTTCAACGCTCGTCGAACGCTGACATAATTCTGAAGCCCTGCAAATAGCCCTGCAACTGTGTCCTTACCAAGGACTCAAGCTGTATAACAACTTATTACATCGACTCGTTTCTCGATAATGTCCTCAGTGGAAGATTATCAAGAATTTCCACTGTCTGTTGCGGAAGAGTTGAGGTAAAAAGAATAAACTCGATCGCCCCTTTGCTCCAACCGCGATCGCCAGAACTGGAATACGCTCATAGCCAAGCCGACTTGAATCAGTTGTGTCGTAAGACACGATCGGATCCCCTGTATTACCTGCTCACGTGTTTGATCGCACGCGAGACAGGCGCAAGCCCCTATAACTTTTCAACTGTTGCTGCCTGGCGTTTGCAGAGTGCCGCAACCCTCATCCCGATCAAACCTCAGCAGCCACGCTTCGGCAGCGGCTTGTGCTTGCTGCACAGATTCTCCCAAGATCGGCGTAGCAGGGAAGATATCGGTCAGGGGAATGGTATTGGTGATATGGGTTTTGGTGAGTTGCTTGATCACACTGAAGGCAACGCCTGCCAGCATCAATTTACTGTTGCGCGTACACAATTCACTGGCATAGCGTTCTAGTAGTTTGATAAACGTGCTACCCAGTTCATCCCGTCCGCGCAAGCCGAGGATGACGACAGATTGATCCGCAGTATGAGGGGAAGGTAGGGCGGCTTGCAAAATGTCGGCACTGGCATAGAACACGCTGCCGTAGATGTGCAAAATGATGACCGTGTTGGGCGCAATTTCAGCGGGGGCAGGGCGTTCCTGGAACTGTTGCACGGTGCTTGCGGGCAAAATTTGCTTCACCCGCACATCCAGCGAGGACTGGTAGGTATGGATCAAGATCGACAGTAGGACACCCAATAGGATGGATTGCTGAATCGGCAGCAACAGCGTCGCTATAAAGGTCGTGAGCATCATCAATCGAGGTGCCCAACCCGTGACCCAGACATCGTGCCACTTCTCCACTTTGAATGCCTGATAGCCCACAACGACAAGTAAAGCCGCGATCGCAGGCAGGGGAAACTGCTCCAAAATGCCCCCAAACACCAGTACCGACACGATCACCATTGGTCCGATCAGCACCACTGCCCAGCGAGACACGGCTCCAGCACTGAGGTTAATCGCCGTGCCAGACACACTGCCGCCCAGCGGTATCCCGCGAAAGCAGCCGCACCCCAGGTTGCCCACCCCTTGAGCCAGAAAGTCCTGCCAGGCTTTGCCGTACTGTCCGTTGGCGTTGGGGATGGTTTTGCCCACCCCTGCGCCCTGAATCAACCCCACTAAGCCGACTGAGATCGCGCCCAGCAGGAGTTGAGGAAGCAAGGAAAAGTCGGGGAGAACGGGTAATGGCAGCGATCGCGGGACGGGCGAAATGTTTTTCACCAATTGCACCGAGGCGGGTTGCCACAGAGCCGTCAACGCAGTAATCACCAGTAACGCTAGCACCAGGTTAAACTGCTTCAGCCGAGTCCGTCCCAAACCAAGAATCAGGACAATCGCGCCCACCCCGATCGCGGTCGTGGCAATGTCCACTTGATTCAGGTGCAGGAGCAGATCGAGGGTCTGAGTCAGGCGATTGCTCGCTTCGCTGCGGTATCCCGTCAACCGACCCAGTTGTCCGAGCACGATCACAACGGCAATGCCATTCATAAACCCGGTCAGAACTGCATTGGAGACAAAGCGAAGAAAGCCATCCCAGCGAAACACTCCCAACAAGACCTGAAACAGCCCGACCAGCACGGTTAGCGTCACCAGGGCAGGAACTTGCTGCTCTGAACTGAACCCTGTCAGCACACCTGCCGTGACCACCGCGATCGCACCCGTAACATTAATCGTCATGAATTCAGACCCGGTAAACAGCGCCCCCAGGGGAGTTCCCACCATGATGGCGTGCAGCCCGTAGACTGGATTCACCCCCATCAGCAACGCATTCGCCAGGGCATCGGGAATCGTTGTCAACGTATTGGTGAGTGCAGCACTGCCATCTGCCCGCCAATCGGGAGAGGGTTGCAATTGTTTTGATAATTTTGAACGCGCCATAGGGGTTCTGGTTACACCAATAAATCAACGGTGCGGTTGAGCGGCTGTAAGTAAACCTTTTAACTAAACCAGCAGCTTTTGGCGGTGCGCCCCAACCGAATTGTTACGCCATTAACATATCAAGATTTGAACCGTTTTTATCATCAATTGATGATAATCCTTGGTGCTAGAAACTTTGCTTCAAAACCTTCTTGAAACTGATCTATCACCGCAGTCCCAAAGAAGTATTCATTATTATACCATCTCCGATGTTTTCCTAAGGCATCTAATGCAAACCGATAACATAATTGCCTATCTATAGAATCCATACCAGCTTCAATCATATCAACAGTAGGCATCCAATCGTATACATATCTGCATTCGTCTAAAACGATCATATCCATGAACATTCGCGTATCTTTTGCAAGATAAGTCCATCGTTTTGTTTTCTCAATATTAATATGGTATGGGACTGCTATCTGGCGAAATAATAACTCTTTTATTTGATGAAATAATACTAAATCGCAAAACAGATACATCTCCGTAGACCATCGTCTTTGAGTTAAATTTTTCAGCTTTTCACTATAAAATTCGGTTTGGTTAACACCTCCAGAAAGTAAAAAATGCAATAGCTCTACATTCTCAACAAACTCCCCTTCACTATTCTTTGAACTTAATTGCCTTAAGAAAAGATTGCAGAATTTTTCATATTCAGTGTCTTGATAGATTAATTGTGGATAATTTAGATCTTCAAGATTTCTATGCTTTTGAAGTGAGGCAATCGTCCAAAGAATAGGTATTTGATCAGGATCAACAACAACATAACCGCCATCTCCATCTTCTGAGAAATGATAGAGTTCATCAATCCTTTTCTTTAATTCAACCCCATTCTTTAGATTGAAGAACTGTTCAAATAAACCATGTTTTCTTGGAAAATTATCATAGGGAACCATTATGGATGCAAGATCTATAATGAGTCTTGTTATGTAGTGACCATAGTAAAACTCTATATTATCTTGTACTTCTATAATCCAATCATCAAAGCGAAAATCACAAGCCATAGCACCTTCAGCAAAATTTTCACTTAGTTCATCCTTGTTCTCTAAAAAGCTCTTAGGGTATAGGTATGAGGCAACCAGTTTTGTTAACAAATCAAGACCTTTGCTATCCTGTTCCTTATTCGGAAGAGCAAAATTCGTAATTAATATGCCTGGTGAGTTAATTGCGTGATGGGCTAGGATTGAAGTAATTGTTGCTAAAGTTCTCTGTTTTTCATTTTTACTCGGCAGTGGTCCACAAAAATCCAAATAAACAATGTCGAATTTTTGGGGGGATGCAGCAAAAAACTGACCTATATTTCCTTTTATTAACTTTAGAAATGGAAACTCTGAACCGAGAGTTGCCCAAACTGCATCTTCATAAGTAGAAGAGTCTGTTTCAAAAGCCCATACATTTTCAGGTAGTACGCCAAAAGCCATAAGTGCCTGCAGATCATTTTCAGGATTTGGTCCTGCTAAATATGCCACCTTTAAGTTTTCTGGCTTTCTACTCTGCGTTATTGAATCATAAAAATTTTCCCAACGAATTATTGTTTCCTCTGAAAGGGCATTTATTATTTGCTTATCAAACGAAGTTCCATGAGTATAAATATATTGATATACATTCCGAACATAGTCTTTAGAAGCAACCGTACTTCTACATCTATTTTCTGTCAAACATCTAATAGCTTCTTCTAGCACAGACAATCTAGCTATTCTTTTTTCTTTTTCTTGATAGCTTTTCATAAGAAAGTTATGTCAATTAATTTGAAAAAGAATATTATACCAATGGAAGCTGAATAGCAACTTGTGAATGAGAACAGACTGTTCTTGAGATGCAACTTATAGCCACAAAACCTCTTACTGCTTTTTGGCATTAGCTACCAACAGATAAAATTCCGGTCAATAACTCTACCAAAGACTTGCGGCATAACAATCCTTTTCAGGAGAACAGTCCATGAAATATGACCGAGATGCCGCAGAGCGGCTATTCTCACTCCATTAACCACCCGATGTGCTGGCTGGCTCAGGCTGTTCAAACACGTCTTTCTCTAATGAGATTGGCGCTTTTACTGGCTGGGTTCCTGGCATAATCTCAAAGTCTGGGGTGAACTCAACTAAGAGGCTCCGCAGTTGCTCGAAGACTGTGCGATCGCCGTTGCTAGCAAAATCAGGCCGATCTCCAGGGATAGATTCATTGGAGATCGACCAGCAATCCATAATGCGCTGCCTAAATGCTACTCAAACCAGAGGTCAGCTTCTCCATTACCTGATCGATGCTAAAGCTGGCAGCTTTCTGGCGAGGTGGATAGTCCTTAAACGTGGATAAAAACTGGGCCACCACAGTCTGGACTGGCACCAGCATGAAAGCATGGTCGATCATCCAATCCCAGTAGGTATTGGAGGTAATATCGGCCCGCTCGTAAGGGTCAGTCACCAGGTTAAAAATCTTGGGTATCCGCAGGGGGGTAAACGGCTCTGCCCAGACTTGACACGTTCCAGGAGCACGCTGCTCCATAAAAACAATTTTCCAGTTGTCAAAGCGCAACCCGGTCAGATCGCTATCGTCCGAAAAGTAGAAGAACTCTACACGGGGGCTTTTGTCAGTTTTACCTGTCCAATAATCCAGCATATCGTAGCCATCCAGATGGATTTTGAACGTCTTATTTCCCACCTGATGCCCATTGAGCAGTTTTTGCTTAATCTCCGGTTCCCCTGCCGCTGCCAACAGGGTGGGCAACCAATCCAGATGGCTGACGATCCCTGTCAGATTGGTTCCAGCCGGAATTTTGCCGGGCCAGCGCACCAATGCGGGTACTCGATAGGCCCCTTCCCAGTTAGTGTTCTTCTCACTGCGGAAGGGGGTCGTGGCAGCATCGGGCCAGGTATTCACGTGGGGGCCGTTGTCGGTGCTATACATGACGATCGTATCTTCCGCGATGCCCAACTCATCCAGCAGATCCAGCATCTGGCCGATGTAATTGTCATGGGAAATCATGACATCGTGGTATTCTGACTGCCAGCGCCCAGACTGTCCCACGTCTTCAGGTCTGATATAGGTGCGAAAGTGCATATGGGTGGTGTTAAACCAGACAAAGAAAGGTTGTCCAGAGGCTACCGCATCCCGAATGAAGCGTTTGGCCTCAATCATAAATTCTTCGTCACAGGTCTCCATCCGCTTTTTAGTCAGCGGCCCAGTGTTTTCAATGCGCTGGGTGCCGTCACCATTGGCCCAGCAATGTAGTACCCCACGCGGCCCAAAGTTTTGCCGGAAATTGGGAAAGTCTTCAGGTTGGGGATAATCTCGATGCTCCGGCTCTTCTTCGGCATTGAGGTGATACAGGTTACCAAAGAACTCATCAAACCCATGCACGGTGGGCAGGTGTTCGTCTCGATCGCCAAAGTGGTTTTTACCAAACTGACCCGTGCGATAGCCCAGGGGCTGCAACAGCTCAGCAATGGTGGGGTCTTCGGCCCGGAGACCTAACTCAGCTCCGGGAAAACCAACTTTGCTCAAGCCGCTGCGAAATGGACTTTGCCCGATGAGAAACGAAGATCGTCCAGCAGTGCAGCTCTGATCTCCATAGTAGTGGATGAATTTTGCACCTTCTTTGGCAACGCGATCGATGTTAGGTGTTTGATAGCCCATCAAACCATCGCTATAACAGCTCAGGTTACTTTGCCCGATGTCGTCACCCCAAAGAATTAAGATATTAGGTTTACCGTTTGGCATTGTTAAATCTCCTTAGAGCCTGAACTTGCTCAAAAATTTGTCCGTTTCCGCCTAAAACCGTACCGCACTCTCTATCGATCAATCTGCAACAGGAACTCATAGCTGCCCATGTCCCAGGCGACATTGTCTGCTTCCGCCATGATTTGCTTGTAGGGGGGAGCGGCAATAAAGCCTTTTTGCGCTTCTGCAAAATCCCGTTCATCCTCAAACGGTAAGCTTTGACGTAAACCGTTTTGCAGGGCGATCGTGAATGAGGATGGCAGCTTACCTTTCGCATCAAAGTGTTCATAACTTGTGGCTTTGGAACCCGAAGCATCCGATTTTGCAAAGCTCATTTGATTGTCTCCAAGATTTAGCAAGGGAACACGGTAGCAATCAAAACCAAGTCCTCAGCATGACCTTATGACTTTAGTCTTACTCCTTCTAAAAGGAAGTAAGGTAAGTCGCTGGTGGAAAAAGAGTTAACAGTCGAACTAAGATTTTTGCTGAAGCGGGCTAACAACCCACTACACAAGCTTTTTCCTTACTATGGTTCATAGTATATGATTATTAAGAATTTTTACTACTGGTCTAGGAAAATTTGATGTGCGGCAGGTACTCAAGCATGGCTGTGCTTACCTCAATGGGCAGTTCTCAAAATGAGTCTTGCAAGATTGGGATGCTCTCCATATTTTTCTCATTCATCAATCTAGTTCCGTAATTTTACGGACTTCAAAGTTTATTGAGTGAAATAACAATCTTTTTCTCCGTATTTATGCGCTGAATTTGACTAACGAAATATGAATTAATTTAAGTAGTTCCTGAAGAATTAAGTAATTCCGTTTTTCTTATTACAAACAAATAAAATGAGAAAAGTGTTCTAACTCACGATCGAAGTCACAGGTTCAAGGGTCTTACCCCTTTCTCAAACTAGAAGCCTATCGACTAAGTTGAGATCGATGAGTCTTTAAAGTAAGTTGAGAGTGTACATTTCCTCAGTGGAATCTCATGCAAAATTTCGAGGCCAATCAGCTTAACTGTCTGGCTGTATTTCTAGAACCTAGAAATATAAAACCTCCCTTTGAACGTGTTGTTCAGAAATGTCCAGTTTTAGATTGCTGTTAAAAAGTCTTTAAATCAAGCCAGGAGTATTGAGAATGTTAAGAGATGCACTAGTTGTAGGAATTAGCAGTTATCAATATTTACCTGCACTGAACGCGTCGGCCCATGATGCTGAAGCGATCGCCCATCAACTAGAAACAAATGGAGATTTTCGGGTCGCACGGTTGCCAGAAATTATTCAAGCTGAAAAGCTCCAAGTTGGCCTTAAAACTCCAGTCACTTTGGCGGAATTAGAAGCGGCCTTAGTCAAGCTGTTCAAACCGAAAGGTAACAATGTTCCCCACACAGCATTGTTCTACTTTTCGGGGCATGGACTACAAAAAGAGGCAGGCATTTGTGAGGGATATTTGGCCACCAGTGATGCCAATCCTGCGGGTCATTTTTATGGATTATCTCTATTTTGGTTACGGCGCTTACTGCAAGAAAGTCCGGTGCGGCAACGCATTGTGTTACTCGACTGTTGCCATAGCGGCGAAATGTTGAATTACTTGGAGGCAGATCCGGGGGCAAAATCAGGTACCGATCGCTTATTTATGGTTGCATCTCGTGAGTATGAAACTGCTTACGAATCTCTCACTGGCCAGTACAGTGTGTTTACTCAAGCGCTGCTGGAAGGACTGGATGCCCGCCGTTTAGCCACTGGAGTTGTGACCAATTATGCGTTGACCGATTGGGTCAGTAATGCTTTAAAAGGAGAGTCGCAGCAACCACTGTTTGAGAATTCCGGCAGTGAAATTGTGTTGACCCGCTGCCAAAATCCGTTCCCTGTTTTGCCATCGATCTCAATCCAGGAAATCTGTCCCTATCGGGGTTTGGAACCATTTGATGAGTCGCATGCAGAGTACTTTTTCGGGCGGGAAAGCCTCACCGATCAATTGATTGATAAGTTGAGGACGGGTAATTTTGCGGCGGTGGTAGGGGCTTCTGGGAGTGGCAAATCATCCCTGGTGAAAGCGGGCCTTATCCATCGCTTACGCCGAGGTCATGCGCTATCCGGTAGCGATCGCTGGCAGATTCGCATCCTCACTCCCACTGAACATCCCTTCAAAAGTCTCGCCAATGCCTTTGTCAATACTGATGCCTCGGCAGTCGAACGAGCGGAGCAATTGCAGCGGGCGGAAATGTTTTTGCAGGAAGGGGCGGTTGGGCTAACTCAACTCGTCCGGGCCAGCTTAATTTCCGAAAATCGCAGTACGCGGTTGCTGTTAATCATTGACCAGTTTGAGGAGATTTTTACGCTGTGTCAGGGGAGCAATGCCGAACGCGATCGCCATCGTTTTTTCAATAGTCTGCTCACCACCCTGCACAATTTGGGCGAGCAGTTTAGCCTCGTGATTGTGTTACGGGCCGATTTCTTTAGCAAATGTTCGTTCTATACGGAACTCGCCGCCCAAATAGAGCCGCACCTGATGATGGTGACTCCCCTGAACTACGAACAGATCAAGGCATCCATCATCAAGCCCGCCGAGAAAGTGGGCCTCGTGTGTGATCCCAATCTGGTCTACAACATTTTGCTGGATATTGTCGGCGCGCCGGGAGAACTCCCACTCCTGCAATACACTTTGTTGGAACTGTGGCAACGCCGCCAGGTTGCAGCCGATGGTAAACCTTCTCGCCTCACGCTGGATGCTTACACTGAACTGGGCGGAGTGCGTGGAACATTACAAAAACGGGCCAACGAGATTTTTTATAGTCTGACTCCGGCGGAACAACAAATTGCGAAGCGAATTTTTATCGCTCTTACCCAACTGGGAGAAGGTACAGAAGATACTCGCCGCCGAGTTTTAAAGTCTGAATTGGTGCAGTCTCAGGCCTCCAATCAGTTGGCAGAACAGGTGCTGGAAAAACTGGTGATTGCCAAACTGGTTGTAACGAGCCAAATTCAACCCGCAAGCGGCCATCAGGACCAGGTGGATCAGCGTTTTGCCAATGTGTCTACGGCTTTGCGGTTGGCGCAGGTTATTAAAAGTAAAACGACTCAATCCGGTCAGGCAATGATCGCTGAAACCTTGCCTAACATTCAGGCAAACTTAAACCAGAAATGCAACTTGAATGTAACGCGGATGTCTCAAGTCGTAGCATTGAAGGAGGTGTCGATCGCTGGCAATGATGACTGCCAAGAAACAGTAGACATCGCCCATGAAGCATTAATTCGGAACTGGGGCTTATTGCGTTCCTGGTTGGATGAGAACCGAGAGATGCTTCGCCGTCAACGTCGGATTGAACGAGCAGCGCGGGAATGGAACCTGGCGCAACAACAGCGATCGCCAGAATATTTGCTCCGGGGCAGTCGGTTGCTGGATGCCGAAGACTTCTTGACTCACTATCCTGATGATTTGTCCGCACTAGCTCAACGCTACATTGTCGTGAGTCGGGATGCGACCCGCCGCACCCGTCGAGAACTACGCCTGTTACAAATCTCAGTTCCCTGTACTTTAATGGTTGCCCTGGGTGTCACCTTCAACCAATATCGGATGGCCGTTGAGCATCAAGCCGAAAAGGATTTTCAGCTCCAGGTGGCCACGTCCCGCCAGTGGTCAGCGATCGCCCAATCCCTGTTGCAAGAATCCGACCCCGACCCCACCACAGCCCTGCTCATCAGTCGTTTGGCGGCAGAACAAGCGCACACCCAGGAAGCTGAAACCAGCTTGAGAACGGCACTGCAAGCCCTGCGGCTGCAAGATCATCGGCAGATCAGTCAAAAACCCTTGCAACAAGTTGTGTTTAGCCCTCAGGCGGAATGGTTTGCCACTGTTGATACAGATGGGCAACTGGTGGTGTCTTCTTTAAGGGATCGGCGACTAAGACGGGTATTACGACCAGCGGATTTAACGAAGGAGCGTGCTTCTGCGTCCTTTCCCAGCATGATTGCCTTCAGTCCAGATGGAAAATTTTTGGTCGCTGATGTATCTCCGGGGCAAGTAGCCGTTTGGTCAGTGGAAACGGGGGAACTGCAACGGACTTTGGGGCGCGCATCAAACGCTATTACTCAAGTGGTCATTCACCCACCATCGCATCAAGTCGCAATCACTGATGCCCAGTCGGTGAAAGTATGGAACTTTACCAGCGGCCAGTTGCAAAGTCAGGGGACTCATCGCCATGCTGTGAAGCAACTTCAGTTTAATTCTGATGGCTCACAGTTGCTGGTTGGAGATGGGCGATTGATCTCGTTGATGCAGGTCGAGGACTACCAAACTCTAAAAACGTTTGCGTCAAAGGCCGAAATCACCGCGATGAGCCTGACAGTGGATGATCAACAACTAGCGATCACGACTTCCCAAGGAACAGTCCAAGTCTGGAACATCGCCACGGGCAAACTTCAGCAAACCCTGCCAGGATTGGCCGCACCTGCATCTAGTGGCACAACTAGGGAAATAGCTCGATTGTTTTTTAGCCCAAACGGAGAATACCTCGTCTTAGTCGGTAAGGCTGGGCAGATTCAGGTTGTGCAGCTGCAAACGGGTCAACGATGGGAACTGGAGCAAACAGCCAAAGCCAAGTTGAACCAGCCGCACCGTCTCCCAGCGATCGCCTTCAGTCCCGACAGCCGCCAGATCATCATTGCCGAACAGTCCACCATAGGAACCACTCAGGTTGCATCCTTCAGGGATGCTGCTACAGGGCGCGAATTCAGCGCTTTACGGAGTGCCGCTCAAGCCTTAAGCGCCATCCAATTCAGCCCAGACGGTTCCCTGCTGGCCGCAACTACGATCAATGGTGCTGTTCAACTATGGAACACAGAATTAGGCGGCGAATTGTTGTCGCTCAAACTTCCGGCTACAGCTATTCAGTGGGCAGGGTTTCAAAATCCTACGGCAACCAAGGATGAGAATATTCTTGCGATCGGACGAGACGGCACTCTCCGGCAGTGGCCACTGATAATCCCCAAATCGCTCCCACTGGCTGTACCCGAACCAGTTCAGCCACCGCCGCCAGTGTCCAATTCCGATTTCCGCCTGGAAAAGGTTCTGCAAGGTTTACACCAAATTCGTGGGTGGTTGGAAGCTTTGAGCCAAAATCTTATGGATCAACGCTCAGTTTCCCACGTTGAGCAGCCTACAACAGCCAATTCGCTTCAGCCCAACCCAGTGATCGCCAGCCATGGAACCAATCTTCAGGCGACGAGTTCTGAACCCGGAGCAACGCTGATGACAATGGCAACACCCGTTGTAAATCTAGTCCGCCAAATGGGGTTAACTGGGCAGTTGACTGGAGTTGCTATCAGTCGAAACAGTACATTGATTGCGATCGCCAACCAGGCAGGACTGGTGGAAGTGTGGCAAATCCAGCCAGATCGATCGTTGCGGCGGTTATATCGCCTGCAATCTCCGGCAACTTCAGCGGTTACCCTTAGCAATCGATCGCAAGCTGTTGTCATTCATCAACTCGCCTTCAGTCCAAATGGACATCATCTTTTGGGCGTGGGCCTGGATAAGTCCATTCATCTCTGGAACCTGGATGCGGGTGATCTACTGCATCAATTCACAGGCCATGAAGCGTTGATTGAGCAGGCACACTTTAGTTCCGATGGCAGCAGGATTATTAGCGCCAGTTGGGATCGGACGGCTCGAATTTGGGATGTGGCTTCAGGTCAACTAATCACCACGCTCCCTCAGCCCGATGTTGTCACCAGTGCCCGATTTAGCGCAGATAATCAACGGGTTGTCGTCACCAGCTTAGATGGTACAGCGCGGGTGATTGATGCCTCCACAGGGTCGGTGCAGGTTATTTTGGCTGGCCACCGAGGGGCGGTTTTGGATGGGGAATTTAGCCCTGATAGTCAGTGGGTCGTGACTGCCAGTGCGGATGGCTCTGCTCGTTTATGGGATGCAACCACTGGGGTTGAGCGCACAACACTCCGGGCCGGAAAAGCTGACAAGTCTCTTCCGGCGGTCAAGAAGGCATTCTTTAGTGCCAGTGGGCAGCATGTTGCCACCCTAGATAGCGATGGCACGTTAAATTTATGGGTTGCAACTTGGGCTGGATTGCTGGAGGTGGCCCGCGATCGTAGCCTGCGCCAGCTCACCCCCGATGAATGCCTGCGCTACCTCCGTCTTGCCCCAGCGGCCTGCCCGTCCCTGCAATTAGGTCAATCGCTTAAACCTGAAACACACTACTAACTCAGGTGCCTGTATCCGCTGAAAGACCAGGAACTCCGTTGCGAAACTGTCCTGTGTACTGCTTGCCATTTCGATACATGACAGTTCCCCGCCCTTCGGGTCTACCATTATTTAGCTCACCGCTATAGCTTTTAAATGGGCTATTTGCAGAAAAGGTGCAAGTGCCTTTTCCAGCAAGGTTGTTGCTAAAGAAAACTCCCGTACAGCGGGTTCCATTCGCATTGGTTACCGTGCCGTTACCATTAATATTTCCCATGTAAAACTTCCCTGTATAAGAATGGGAAAACTGGCCATTAGATAGGAATGTAAACTCCCCTCTACCGTGGGGCTGCCCACCGCCAAATTGCCCTACATAACGATTACCATTGCCGAAAGTATATACTCCTCGACCGTGGAAAAACCCATTACGAAAATCGCCCTCGTATCTTCGATTTTCTTGAACGGCTAAAAACATGCCTTTCCCTTGTGGCCGCCCGTTCAAAAATTGACCCTGGTAGCGATCGTCATTGGCGTATACAAGAGTCCCATTTCCAGTAAATGTGCTGTTTCGGATTTGCCCCCGATAGTACTTGTAAGGGCTACCGCGCTCTGCCGTTGCAATGTTTACACACAAGCCCTGGCCATTATTACCTTGAAATTGCCCCTCACATCTCCATTCAACTTCGCCATCTGCATTTTTTATTTCTAAAAACCCATATTGTGCTTGAACAGGTGTCGCGCCGAAGAATGCGATCGTTGAACTCAAGCTTGCTAAAGTCACCCCTAACATAATTGGATGCAACCATTTTTGTGAGCGACTCCCCATTTGTACCTCCTCTGCAAACCGAAGTGAATTTGAGTAATTGTAGGAGGAGTAAATTGATATATCCAAATTTGCTCCTGTTCTAACTATCTAGAATACGAAACAGATTTAACCACCGCAATCATTAAATTAAAACTTTCTGGCTTTCGTGCCAAATTAAGACTTATAAAACACCACCAAATCTTGCCACTTGAAAGTGGTCAACTTTTGTGAAGTTCTTCAAGCGGCATACATTTAGATATGCCCTAGTCAGTCGCTCATCTATTTACTAAAATAGTCGTGATTAAAAAAACTTTGAATTGCTGCTTTTAGCTAGATTGGCGATTACTCACTCACCAACGCATTGATGGTTGTAATAATTTTGTTCAACTTGCTACGAATTCAATTTGCTTTTGATTTAGACAAGTGAGTCACCTTAAAGCTATCTTGAAGTTAATGGATACCTTGGGAGAGTATGTATGCAGTGGAATCGACTGATTGCTTTGGCCGGAATTTTAATGTTTGCGATCGCAGGCTGTGCATCTGAAGAAACCCCTGCCCCAGAAGCTGTATCTCCTGCTCCAAGCCCTGTAACAAGTAGCCCGACGGCTGTCCCATCTCCTACGCCAGGTCAATCTCCCGCCGTGACCCAACCTTTGGTGGCGCAGCGTCCAGTTCCACCGCCAGCGGTTCCGGGCTTAATTCCATCCACGAACGCTCAAGAACGCGGCAAGCAAGTGCAGACTGAAATTAGAACAGGTCGAGCAAATGATCCATTTTCTGCCCTGCCCCCCAACTTGCCCAGAGCCACGACAACCAATGCGCCTGTACCGAATGTTGCTCAATTACCTGGAAACCGTCCAACTGGAAACAATGCCCCACCACAAACGGCAAATGGTAATGCTGGTCGGAGGGCAGGGACAAGTCCAGGTGGCGTGACGGTGGCAGGAATTCCCCCCCAACGAGCGATCGGAGAAACCCCTACGTTACCCCAACCCGCAGAAGCTGAAGATGGAGTACTTGGCACTTATATCCCGCCAACATTGCCGCCTCAAATTCAAATTACAGCAGATGCAGCTCAAGCGATCGAAGTCACTGGAGTTGTTGCCGTCGGGAGAACGGCTCAGGCAATCATTCAGTCTCCAGATGAGCCAAGTAGTCGTTATGTTTCAGTTGGGCAGCGCATTTCCAACGGCAGAGTCCTTGTCAAACGGATCGACATGAATCCGGGCGGCGAACCAGTTGTCATTTTTGAGCAAAATGGCATTGAAGTTGCTCGCTCAGTCGGCGAAAAACCACCCCAACCCGCTAAACCTGCTGCTTAAGCACGGTTGTTGAGGGAGATGACAATGCCCCAAGCTAAAACCCGGTTCAAAAGTTTAGCCCTCTTTAATCACTTTGAGAGGAAAAATTTAGAACAGGAGAAGCGTTGTTGCATGAAGAGAGATTGCGGAAAGGTAGGGACATGGTAAGTTTCAGTTACCACACAAAAAACTCCCCATGAAACCTGAATACTGCATCCGCAATGGTCTGAGTATAACGCTGGATTGAAGCAACGGGGAAGCCTGACCTTCTGGGTCGAGGAGTCCATGCTGGAGGCATGGATTGTTGAGGATTTAAGCGGTAAGCGTGGAGCGTCCAAGCTTTACAGCGATTTAGCCATTATGACGATGGCAACACTCAAAGCAGTGTATCGTCTTGCTGGAAGACAATGCCAGGGCTTTGTAGAATCGATTTTTGAGTTAATGGCAATTGATTTACCTGTACCAGACCATGGCACCCTATCGCGACGATGGGGCAACTCTCGATTGAACTACCCGTGATGCCCAAGGAGGGATCTCGGCATGTGGTGGTGGATTCAACGGGGGTGAAAGTGTACGGGGAAGGTGAATGGAAAACCCGTCAACACGGAGTCAGCAAGCGACGGACATGGCGCAAGCTGCATATAGGGGGGTCGATGAGGCAACGGGTGAAATCCTAGCAGCAGTGGTGACAACCAACGATTACCACGATGGAGAAGTATTAAACGATGTGCTTGAAGCCATTGACGAGCCAATAGAGCACGTCTCAACTGATGGGGCATACGACCATCGCCACTGCTATGACGAGATTGCAGCCAAAGGAGCCAAAGCAGTGATTCCCCCACGCAAGGATGCAGTGATTTGGCAGCATGGCAATCGCAAAGAAAAGCCACATCCACGCGATGAGAACTTGCGTCAGATCCGCAAGCATGGACGCAAGCGGTGGAAACGTGACTCAGGCTATCATCGTCGCTCGATTGCTGAAACGACCATGTTTCGTTTCAAGACGATCTTTGGGAGCAATCTAAGCGCGCGTCAGTTGTCTGCCAGGAAATAAGACTGTCTTACCTTGTGGCACTCCGTAAGCTTCCAGGTACGCTTTCAACTTGGAATTTGTCGGGATTTGTCTCGTCTCCTGTTTGCCTTTGGTGTTGCCCTTGCGAAAGGTGACCCGTCCCAACACTTGGTCGTTGCCATCAAACACATCAGTCGCAGCCAGGCTGCAAGCTTCTGCGATGCGGCACCCTGTATAAAGGCAGATTCCAAACAACGCTCGATCGTGGAGAGACTGAAACCCAACTTCAAATAATTGATTGATTTCCATCAAGGTCAAAATTTTGGCTTGCCCATGCCCCTCAACTTTCACATTCAGTTCCCTTAAATCTACCTGAGCTTAGCCCTCTTCCATCCTTCTAACGAGGAATAAATAAAATAGAGATATATGTTCCTGTTGCGATTTTGAAGGGTATGGTTACGCCTCGTACACCTCGTCCAACGCTGCGATTCGTGGATGAGTATTGTGAATTGTATGCTGACTTATTTCCAGAGATGCGGAGCTTTGAAGCATTCAAATACCTGCATATTGGGATGATTTCAGACCTCAAACGCAAGACGTTGCCAGCCATTGCCAAAGCTGTTGGATTAAACAATGAACAAAGCTTGCACAACTTGTTTTTTTACCGCCTTACTCGCCAGATTTCTCGCCGATTGAAAACTGCTTTTCAAAGATCAAAAGCATCCTCCGCTCAATGGAAGCACGCAGCTACCCAGAACTGGTTAAAGCCATTGATGAAGCCTTTGCTCAAGTGACATTAAAGAATCTGAGGAATTGGTTCGCCCACTGTTGCTATGGCGACTCACCAGCATGAAAAATGCTGCAGCGCGATGCTAGTTTATTCCGATAGTGTTCACAGTGCCCCTCGGCAGTCTGATTATTTTTGCTACGAACGAACTGCTGCAGGTGAATTGGTAAATCTTACAGAGATGTGCCAAAAGATCCGCCAGGGTACACCACTCGCAAATTCAAGTACACCGAGCAGCAGGACGAATGTTTCGCAGGTAGAAGCTGAAGCATCGTCTGATCGGGTTCGGATTGAAAGTCAGGCTCGTAAAAAGAAAGTTGAGTTCTCAGACTATAGCTATGACGGAAGGATGCTAGTTGGTACGATAAAAAACCGCACCGGCAAGCCAATTGGCAATGTTTCGATCGTCTATGAAGTGGAAGTTCGAGAAGGAGAAGGCAGATGGCGTGCGGTTGATAATGGTAGAGTTCGAGCGAATAATGTCCAAGTGGCAAAAGGTGGCAAAACAAATTTCAGTACGTCGAGTATGAGATCGGGCGATCGCATCAAAATTACAGATGTTAAATTTAATTAGCCGTAGTGCGAAAGCTGCTTCTGGAAGAACCCACTCACCCGCCCACTTTCCCTCAAAATAGCGATCGCCACAAAATTTGTGTCAGCATGGAAAGTGCATCATTGTGATGGGTTCATGCCAGTGCCAACTTTAACTTCTTCATTGCCGTTTTTGGGTGCCGACGTTGCCGCAGACTACGATCGCGCCCGTGTCGTGATTTTGCCAATTCCGTTTGAGGCTACCACTACTTACCGTCGCGGATGCGAGCATGGGCCTGCCGCTATTTTGGATGCATCGCAGCAAGTGGAATATTATGACGACGACCACGATCGGGAAATGTGGGAAGTTGGAATTTACACCCACGCGGCGATCGCTGACACTCGCGAGAACCCCAAACTTGCCTCCGAAACGATGTTGCAGGAGACACAAACCACTGTCGCGAAATTGATCGCAGACGGTAAATTTGTGATTGCTCTGGGCGGCGAGCATAGCATCACGGCAGGAATTGTGGCCGCTTATCAGCAGACAAATCCGCATGAGTCTTTTACCATCGTGCAAATTGATGCCCATGGAGACCTGCGCCACGAGTACGAAGGCTCCATTCATAACCATGCCTGTGTCATGAAGCGAATTGTTGACATGGGTTTACCAACTGTCCAGATTGGGATTCGCAGCATTTGTAAAGAGGAAGCCGAACTCATTCGGGCGAAACAACTGCCCGTGATTCGGGCCCGGGAGATTGCCCTGCAAGCCGATTGGATGGAACGAGCCTGGGCTGCCATCCAAACTCGGAAGGTGTTCCTGACGATCGACCTAGATGGCATTGACCCGACCCTGATGCCGGGAGTGGGCACCCCCGAACCCGGTGGCCTCCACTGGTTTGCTCTGTTAACATTTCTGCAACGGGTTTTTGAGCAGCATGATGTAATTGGAGCCGATGTTATGGAACTGGCCCCGATCGCAGATTCGGTCGTTTCAGAGTTTACAGCCGCCAAGTTAGTTTATAAATTAATTGGTTATCAGGCACTTGCAAAGGGATGGTAAACAGAATGGGGACAGCGATCGGAGCCTATGCGCCAGACTTTGAACTGCCAGGAACAGACAATACAGTGCATCATCTGGCTCGCTACCTGGAAAAGTATCAAGCCATTGGGGTGGTGTTCATGTGCAACCACTGCCCCTATGTCAAGCTTTATCTGGAACGGTTAAAACAGATTCAAGCAGATTTTGCCACTCAAAATTTTACCCTGATTGGCATTAATCCTAATGATGCGACCCAGTTTCCCGACGACAGTTTTGAGAAAATGAAGCTGTTTGTGAACGATCAAAACATTAACTTCCCTTACCTGCGCGACGAAACTCAGGATGTGGCCTACAGTTTTGGAGCCAAGAAAACACCCCACGTTTTTCTGTTGAATCAATCGGGGGTTCTTTGTTACAGCGGCGCGATTGACGACAATCCCAATCAGCCTGAGGCCGTAACCGCTACCTATTTCCGCGATGCGATCGCTGAGGTGTTGCGCGGCGATTCTGTTTCATCCAATTCCACCGAGCCAGTTGGGTGTTCGGTCAAGTGGCGTAATTCATAAAGCACTTATATCAGCATTTTGGCGCGTTTCCTGGGAATACTGAATTTGTCCTGAGATCTCAATTAGATAGACGAAGGTTTTTCTAAGGAGTATCTTTAGGAAGGTATTTGGAGCGAATGCGTCACCTCATGGGCATAACTTATCGGCGGGTTGTACTGAAACTGAGCGGTGAAGCCCTGATGGGCAACCTGCAATATGGCATTGATCCTGGCGTCGTGCAAAGCATCGCCGAAGAAGTCTCGGATGTTGTTGCGAATGGCGTTCAAGTCGCGATCGTCGTCGGTGGCGGCAACATTTTCCGTGGCATTAAAGGAGCGGCGGCGGGTATGGACCGGGCCACAGCAGACTACATTGGTATGATTGCGACTGTCATGAACTCCATGACTCTGCAAGATGCACTGGAACGAATCGGAGTGCCCACGCGGGTACAGACCGCGATCGCCATGCAAGAAGTAGCCGAACCTTACATTCGGCGGCGGGCCATTCGCCATTTGGAAAAAGGACGAGTGGTGATTTTTGGTGCGGGTTCAGGCAATCCATTTTTTACCACAGATACAACAGCAGCCCTGCGAGCGGCTGAGATTGGCGCAGATGTGGTGTTCAAAGCCACAAAAGTGGATGGGGTGTATGACTCAGACCCCCGCACAAACCCCGATGCCCGACGTTATCAAACGTTGAATTACGGTCATGTTATTACTCAGGATCTACGGGTAATGGACACGACTGCCATATCCTTATGTAAGGACAACAATATTCCCATTATCGTGTTTGATCTTTCTGTCAAAGGAAATGTTCGGCGGGCCGTAATGGGAGAGCAAATTGGAACGCTTGTCGGAGGTTTTTGTGAAGTTAGCTGACGTTGAAGATCACATGCAGAAGTCCGTTGAAGCGACTCAGCGGGCGTTTAATACCATTCGAACGGGGCGAGCGAATCCCTCTTTGCTCGATCGCGTCATGGTGGACTATTACGGTTCCCCCACTCCGCTGAAGTCGCTGGCAAACATCACCACACCCGATGCCAGCACAATCGCCATTCAACCCTTTGATCGCAGTAGCTTGAGTACGATTGAGAAAGCCATTCAACTCTCTGATTTGGGCTTAAACCCTAACAATGATGGCTCAACCATTCGGCTCAATATTCCGCCGTTGACTAGCGATCGTCGGAAAGAACTCGTCAAAATGGCTGCTAAACTCGCCGAAGAGGGAAAAGTTTCTATTCGTAACGTTCGGCGGGATGCGGTTGACACCGTTCGTAAGCAAGAGAAGAACAGCGAGATTTCGGAAGATGAATCCCGTGACTTGCAAGACAAAGTTCAGAAGCTAACCGACAAATACATCAACAGGGTCGAAGAACTCTTGGCCGAAAAGGAAAAAGACATTACAACCGTTTAGACGAGTGAATTAAGCGAATTGAAGGCTGAGCGGGGCTGATTGATCTTCAGCGATCGCTTCAGATGCCTCGATCGGACGTACCACATAAGCGACGTGCATCGGATACCCCTGCGAGTAAATCGCATCCACTCGTTTCAAGGCGTTTTCTCGATTGCGGTAAGCACAAATTGGTTTTTCTTGACCATTAGGATAGCGAATACAAATTTGCCAATTCATCTGTTAACCCTCCAAATAATTCTCCCGTGGGGCTGAAACATCGCAGTTGTGAGGTGCTTCGCTTCATCAGTTTTTCATGGCTACATCCTATACACACTGTGCAGAAAGTTACTCCGTAAAACCTGGGAACTTTCCAATCTGTGCAAACTACGTAAACTGAGCTAACGCTCGTGAGGCGTAATCTCAGCAGTCCTCAACTTTGCGGAGACTTTCTCTTTTCCCTTGTTAAAGGAATGGTGAAACTTTTAATCGTTTCGATAAACCCGTAGATTCCTGGGTAAGGTGAATGAAGTTGCAGATTGATAACGACAAAAATTAGTAAGGATGCTGACTCGGAAGTTTTCAGAACCTGGTAAGGTTGCCATGATGAATCTTTCAATAAGCCAGCTACAGGGGTAATGGTCTAATTGTAGAGTTTTGATGTTGAGTGGGCCAACCAATCCTGATTAAGGGCACCCGTAGGTGTATGGCTTGCAGAAGTGAACTGTCCAAGACGGTTGATTCAGATATTCCAGAGGAGGTTCTCAGCATATGTTTGATTGTATTGTTGTGGGTGCTGGTCCGGCAGGCGCATCGGCGGCATACCACCTCGCTCGCAAGGGGCGTTCTGTCCTGATTCTGGAGAAGCAATCGTTACCCCGTTACAAACCCTGTGCTGGTGGTGTTTCTCCAGCGATCGCCCAATGGTTTGATTTTGATTTTTCACCTGCGATCACCCGTAAGATTGACGGCATTACCTACACCTGGAAACTAGAAGATGAGGTGCAGGCCAAACTTGAGGCGGTAGAGCCAATGTGGATGGTGCAACGGGATGTGTTTGATCACTTTCTGGTGCAGCAGGCTCAAAAACAAGGTGCAGAACTCCGAGATAACACTGCTGTTACAGGCATTGAGTTTAAGTCCGATCGCTGGCAAGTCAATACCGTAAATGGGACATTTGAGGGCCGTTACCTGATTGCTGCCGATGGGGCCGATGGGCCAATGAGTAAATGGCTGGGCTTCAAGGAACCTAAGCGCCGCCAGGGGGCAATTGTCGAAGCAAAGGCTCCTGTTGGGCATCAGAATGCGACATTCGAGTTTGGCATGCTCAAGAATGGATACATTTCGGCGTTCCCCAAGGGTGAAGGCACCTCGATCGCGGCAACCACGTTTCGCGGCGGTGATCCAAGTGACCTGAGTTCCATCCTCACCGATTACGTCGGCAAGTCTGGGTTGAATGGCGGCTCTTACCGGCCCTATACCCATTCGTTATGCCTGTGGGATGGAAATCAAAAACTTCATACCCAAAATGCGCTGTTGGCTGGAGAAGCGGCTTCCATCGTCGATCCCTTGATTGCGGAAGGGGTGCGTCCGTCGATTTTTACCGGGGTGAAAGCGGCTGCCGCGATCGATCAAGCACTGGCCGGTAACATCAACGCCCTAGACGATTACAGTCACATCATTAGCGAGGAATGGGGAGCCGATATGGTTTGGGCCCAGCGGATTGCGGGAGCGTTTTACCGCTTTCCTGGCTTGGCGTATAAGCAGGGAATTAAACGTCCTGCCGCGACGGGTTATTTTGTCCGAATCTTATGTGGTGAATTGCGTTACTCAGACATTGCCAATACGGCAATTAAGCGACTGTCCGGCGGTCTCATTCCTAGCATGGGATAGGTTCAGTTGGCAGGCCGGGTTTACTCGCTGAGCGGTGGGTCGTAGGAAACACCTTTTGCCTCAGCATCGGCGACCGCCGCATCAATCAATTCTGGGCTGGGTGGATTGGGGGGAATTGCTTCGGGGTAATCTGTTGCAGCAGGGAGATCGCTCGTTTGCTCTTGGGCTGAGATATCTTCTAGCAGTTCCTCTACGATTTCTTCCGCACTGGCGTTCGCGAGTTCATCGGTGAGTGAGTCTGCGGCAACAGCCTGATTTTCAATTTCAATGACAGCATCTATGATGAGCGACTCTTCTGTTGCCTGATTGATTTTTTCCACATCTGAAATTATTGTGGCTTCGGTTATTTGAGTAGCGGCATGTGCTCCATCTTCACGAAACTGTTTCCGCACATAAACGGCTTTGTTCTGCTTCTTGGCAGGGCCTTTGAAGAGGGATTGTATTGTTTCAGTAAGTACTTTGACAAAGTTTGTTATTTTCGAGGTCGGGCTTGTCGCTGGGCTGGTTGTTTGTTGAACAGAAGGAACCGATTTTGCAACTTCGTTGGCGGCAGCGCTGATTGCACTTTGTAGTTGCGAGCCTTGTTCGTCGATCGCTGTCGTAACTTCTGTAACAGCGTCTTGTAGATTGTCAACGCTTTGAGTAAGCGCCGCCTCATCAATCAGCGATTCGTCTGGAATGGCCGCCTTCGCAAACCGCTCGATCGCCTCTTGGCCAGCGGTACCAAATTCTTCAAGCTTAGGTGGAATGTATCCAGAGTTGGCGTTGGAGAGTTCTTGGGGTTTAGCTTGGGTCGCGCTGGTAATGGCGGTTTGAAGGCCCGCTTGAATTTGGCCCAAGACCCGAGATGCTTGTCCGCTGAGTTGCGATCGCCCCTCTGGAGTCGTCAGGTTGGTGAAGGTTGCTTTCAGGTCATTCGGCGTTGGGAGCGGGGTTTGCTGGTCAATGGGGGCAACTTGCCGCCGCAACAGAAACGTTTGCCAGCCCAGCCAGCCCAACAGTGCCACTCCAGCAATTTGCCCCAGCAATAAGCCACCGGTAATTCGCCCACCGCAAACCCAGAGGACGAGCGCATAGAACAGCCCAACGCCACTCCAAATGAAGTCATTTCTGCGATGAATCTCGGGAAAGAAGAAAGCGGCCATATACAGCCCAAAACTACCCAAACCAACGAGCAATGCGAGAATGTGTGCTAGCATCCTGCGTCTCCTCTCAAAACCTGAAACAACGATCGCCGTACGTTCGTTGAACGTCTACTTAGAGCCTATCCGAAAACCGCAATCACGTTGCATGTGTTGAAACGTTACAGAGGATCTTCTTGGAAAGATGTGTCCATTTTTAAGTTTGCGAGTATCGTGTTATAGCCATTCTCAAAGGGTGCAAGTAAGTCAGGCAAAATGCCTTTGCGGCGTGGTCTGATTTCACCACATCTACACAAGAGAAATGGCGTTCAAGGCTCTCTTAAATAGTGCATTTGGCAGGGTTAGAATGACTCAATCCAGCTTACTTGAGCTTGCCAGAAACGGCAACCCGCAGGCGATCGCATCGTTGATGAATCAGGTTTTAGAACCGAAAGGGGTTGTTGCAAAAACACAATTGGAAGGCAGTTGTTTACACATTGTGTTTTTATCTGAACATCTTTTGAGCCAATCTGCGATCGCTAGTTTTGTAAAAAATGGATTGAATGCACTGAGTCCAAAAACATTTCAAACAATCAAGCTTTACGCTCAAAAAATTGGACAAGATTCACCCCTCTGGGTCGATAGCTTCTCACTCGAACAAGCAATCTCTGCGTCTCCTGCTAAGCCTGCCTCAGCGGCTAGCCCCATGATGACTGTTGCAGCATCGTCACCCGCGATAGCAACACCTGTCGCATCAACGCCATCGACAACAGGGTCAAAAGCCAAACGATCTGCTCCACCCTGGAGCACGTCTTCACGTCCTCAACAACCCCAAAAGACAAGTCAGATTAAGCAGAAACCCCAACAACCCCAAAAAACAAGTCAGATTAAGCAGAAACCCCCGATGATCGTGCAGTTTATACGACACACGACGTATCGCATTCGCAACCTTGACATTCCTAATCAGTTGCGTCGTTATCCAGTGGCGATCGCTGTAAGTGTCAGTGCCTTTCTCATTGGTGGAACGGCTGCACTAATTTTTTATAATCAAGCAAAAACTTCTTCGGATGTGGTAGATGCTGCTCAAGGGGAAGTTGCCTTGCCGCTCAGCAGTCAATCGTTAGTGTCGTCTACACCATCGCCTGCTGCCAATACGCCCGAAGCCCAGGTTGAGGGGTATCTAACTCAGATGAATAAAGCGCAAGCCGCCTTTCATCAAGCTCATAGCCGCTTTGCGACAACATTGGAAGAGCTGGAGCGATCGGCATCGATCATGTCTCATAGCACGCACTACACCTACCGTCTGGTCTTGAGAGACGATACTCAGTCTGTTCTCACAGCGACTCCTAAAGTGGAAGGTTTGAAGAGTTATTCCGGCACAGTATTGTTCGCCGCGGCCGATCAAGCTAATGCCGTGACCACCATCATCTGCAAAACAAACCAACCCTCGGCATTCCCACCCATTCTGGCGCAGGCGGCGGTTGCTCCAATTTTGTGCCCTACTGATTCCACGCAACTTCTAAATTAAGCCGTTGCCAAATTCCCTTGTCTAGAATGAAGATATCGGGATCAAGGTATGGGCTATGGGAAGTATCATTGGTAGCATTTTGGCCGCGTTGGTGCTGGTGGCGATCGCTCAAGGCACCAAACTCGATCGTGAATACCAGCGGGGCGTGATCTTTCGCTTGGGGCGATTGCAGGGAGTTAGGGGGCCAGGACTGTATTTCATCTTGCCCTGGATTGATCAGAAAGTGCAGGTGGACGTTCGGACCAAGACCGTCAATATTGAACCGCAAGAGACTGTGACAGCAGATAGCGTCACCATCCGAGTCAATGCTGTGCTGTATTACCGCATCCTCGACCCAGCAAAAGCGATTAACCGAGTCGAAAACTATGAATTGGCTGTCTACCAAGTTGCGCTCACAACGCTCCGTAATGTGGTTGGGCAAAACATTCTCGATGATGTTTTGCAGAACCGCGACAAGATCAACGTGAAGGTGCAAGAGATCGTCGATGAAATTACTGAACCGTGGGGCATTGTGATTGAGCGGGTGGAAATGAAAGATGTGGAGATTCCCACCGGGATGCAGCGGGCGATGGCGAAGGAAGCAGAAGCAATCCGCGAAAAACGTGCCCGTCTCATCAAAGCGTCGGCAGAACAGGAAGCCTCACTCAAGCTAGCAGAAGCCTCCCGCAATATCAGTGCTAATCCTTCCGCGCTGGAATTGCGTCGGTTGCAGATGTTGACCGAGATTGGCGCAGAAAATAACACCACGACCATCATTATGATGCCGTCTGATTTTATAAATCTGGCCCAAAGGTGGGCGCAACCACCTCAAGTGCAAACTAGCTCTGCAAATGGAGACAGTTATCCCTTTAATCCTTCAGTGGCTTTCCCTGTTGGCGAAGAGGAAGAGATTTTGCGCGATGAATAAAGGCCGGAAGTCATTATTCACCCTTGGACGGAATTTTTTCAACGTTTTCCTCCCAGTGAATGCCATCAAAGGGAACGATGCGAAATTGCGCCATCACATCGCCATCCAGGCAGCGTAGATTGACATCAAACATGTCTGGGTGAGATCGCGGTCGGTAGAAGGCATGAATCCCGCAGCGAGAGCAGAAGAGGTGCTTTGCAACTCCTGTGTTGAAGGTGTAGGTTGTGAGGACATCAGCCCCGCTAAGTAGGGTGAAACGATCGGGCGGAACAATCAGGTGTAAAAAGCCTTTCTTTTGACAAATCGAACAGTTACACTCTTCCATCTGCACTTGCTCTGGGTTCACCTGCACACGGAATCGCACAGTGCCGCAGTGACATCCACCCTCATAAGTTCTCAAACTAGAGTTGGGGCCCATTTCGAATTCTGAAAGTCTGTTGTCCATTTCACGATGTTTGACGGCAAATCAATTAAATCCCACACTCCTTGCTACAAAGTGTTTGGTTTAGGGCAGTCTGTAGTCAGGGAGTGTTTTTGCACTCACGATGTTATTGCAATATTGCCTCTGGGGGTTTTTGAGGTAATGGGGATGAGTTCTACATTAAAGAAGCACTTTAGAGCAAGAGTTCATGATGTCGTTGATGAGTTGTCCGATGAGGATCTGGTAAACCTTTGGAGTGCGATCGCAGAGGTATATTACGACTCCTACGTGTTGAAGGCAATTCAGTCTGCCAAGCGCTCGCCTGGAGATAGCTTTACCCTTGATGAAGCGCTACGATTTTTGGCTCAATCATAGCTGTTGGGTTGTTTATGAATGCAATAAAACCAATCACGTTTCGGCAACGACGTCATTCTCAAAGGCTGGAAATTCGGTATGAGCGATCGTTTTTGCTGGATTTGCGGCAACTCGAGCCTGGAGCTTTTTGCCTGATCAAGCAGTTCGTGTTTGAGGAATTTGCGGAATTGAGCAAACTGCCCGATTTGCCATCCTTCCACAAAATTGGTTCTAGTGAGATTTTCTACCGCTTTACCCTCGATCGCTACTTCATTAGCCTGGAACTCACAGGGCAATTGGTCAAATTTCTGCGGGTCATTCCGATTCCGGAAGTTTAGGAATGCGAATTAAATAAAGTGGCAAACTCTGTGAGAGAGGCATCTTGCCTGTCTCAGACGGCTGGGACGGCTATCCCACTTTATTTAACTCATGATTCTTAGTAGTTGCTATAAGCTAAACCCTCACAAGTTCAAACCTTAGGAGGGTTCTGGTTGAATTCACCGTCTGCCTGTTGCCGTTAAACTTCTGCCCGCCCGCATTAGCTAAGTAAAGCTTTCGCTTTGGCAACCACGTTTTCAACAGTGAAGCCAAATTTTTCGAGGCACGTGCCGCCGGGAGCCGAAGCACCGAAGCGATCGACGGTTACGGCATCGCCCTCATCGCCAATAAATTTGCACCAGCCAAAACTGGTTCCAGCTTCAACAGCCAGACGCTTCTTCACCGCTTTGGGCAACACAGATTCTTGATAAGCAGCGTCTTGAGCAGTAAACAGCTCCCAGGAGGGCACAGATACGACGCGGACTTTTTGGCCTTCGCTGGTTAGTTGTTCAGCAGCTTTAACACATAAGCCGACTTCAGAACCCGTACTGATAAGAATCAGATCCGGTGTGCCGTCGCAATCCACCACAGGGTAGGCCCCTTTAGCAACACCTTCGATCGAGCTACCCGCCAGGTTGGGCAGATTCTGGCGCGACAGAGCCAGCAACGTGGGCCGATTGGCTTTGGCGTTGAGAATGGCAACCTTGTAAGCGCCGGAGGTTTCCGTCCCATCTGCCGGACGTAAAACTGTGAGGTTAGGAATTGCCCGAAGCGAGGCGATCGTTTCTACCGGTTGGTGGGTTGGGCCATCCTCACCGAGGGCGATCGAGTCGTGGGTCATCACCCAAATTACGCCACATTGAGCAAGGGCAGACAACCGAATTGCACCCCGCATGTAGTCGGTGAAGACCAGGAAAGTTGCCCCATAGGGGATTAAACCAGAGCCATGCAGGGCAATTCCATTACAGATTGCGCCCATGCCATGCTCCCGTACCCCAAAGCGGACATTGCGATTTTGGTAGGTGCCGTATTGGAAATCGCCAAACCCTTTTAGTTCTGTCAGGTTGGAGTGGGTCAAGTCGGCAGAGCCACCAAATAGTTCGGGCAGAACTGGAGCCAGGGCATTAAGGCAATTTTCTGAATGCTTACGGCTCGCCAGGGTTTTATCTTCAGGAGTATACGTTGGGAGAACCTTATCCCACCCGTCGGGTAATTTGCCACTCAATAGGCGATCGAACTCAGCTGCTTCCGCTGCGTATTTGGTCTTGTACTGGGCCCAAGTTTCTTCCCATTCAGCTTCCAGGCTGGCACCCCGCTCAACGGCTTTGCGCATATGGTTCAACGCATCATCGGGCACCACAAAAGGTTCATGATTCCAACCCAGATTTTCACGAGTGAGCTTGATTTCACTTTCTCCCAAAGCGGCCCCATGAACGCCTGCGGTGTTGGCTTTGTTGGGAGAGCCGTAGCCGATCGTCGTGGTTACTTTGATCAAAGACGGCTTGTCGGTGACGGTTTTGGCAGCCTCGATCGCCTTGGCAATGCCGGCCAAATCCGTATTCCCGTCGGAAACGTGCTGCACATGCCAACCGTACGCTTCGAAGCGCTTGGCTACGTCTTCAGTGAAGGCAATATCGGTGGAACCATCGATCGAAATGTGGTTATCGTCGTATAGCGCAATCAGTTTGCCCAGCTTTAGGTGTCCAGCTAGGGAGCAAGCCTCACCAGATACCCCTTCCATGTTGCAACCGTCACCCAAAATGACATAGGTATAGTGGTCAACCAGAGTGGCATCAGGTCTGTTGAACTTTGCTGCCATGTGAGCTTCGGCCATAGCCAAGCCGACTGCATTAGCAATTCCCTGTCCCAAGGGTCCAGTGGTAACTTCTACCCCGAGAGTTTCAAAGTTTTCAGGGTGACCAGGTGTCTTTGATCCCCATTGACGAAACTGTTTGATGTCATCCAGCGTCACACTGTCGTAACCAGTGAGATACATTAAGGCGTATTGCAACATACAGCCGTGGCCAGCGGATAATACAAAGCGATCGCGGTTGTACCACTTGGGGTTTTTGGGATTAAATCGCATGAATTGATCCCAAACAACGAACGCCATCGGGGCTGCACCCATCGGCAATCCAGGGTGGCCAGACTTAGCCTTTTCAACTGCATCAATGGCTAAGAAGCGAATTGAATTAATGCAAAGTTCTTCAAGGGTTTGAGTTGCAACAGCCATGATCTCTCTACTTGGTGGTGGGTTAGCGCGGGATTGACAAAAAAAGCCAGATTAACGTGTCTACGACAAGTTTATAGACCAATCATCCCATCAAGCGGGACAATAGGCAATAATTCCTATTGGGAAAACTGATGATAAGTTTTAGTTGCGGGTGAACTTCTTGAACGCCAGGGTCACGTTGTGGCCACCAAACCCAAAAGAGTTTGATAAAGCCACGTTGACTCCATAAGCGCGGCTTTCGTTGGGAATATAGTCCAGATCACATTCAGGGTCAGGATTCTCCAGGTTGATGGTAGGAGGAACGCGATCGTTCACGATCGTTAACACCGTTGCCACCGCCTCAATTCCACCAGAACCGCCTAACAAGTGGCCCGTCATTGATTTAGTCGAACTAACGACAACGTTGTAAGCGTGTTCGCCCAAAGCTTTTTTAATCGCTGTTGTTTCGGTGGAGTCATTGGCCGGGGTGCTAGTCCCATGGGCATTAATGTAGCTGACTTGATCAGGCGTTAAGTTTGCATCTTTTAATGCTAAAGAAATCGCTCTCGCTGCGCCCTCTCCTCCTGGGACTGGCGAGGTCATGTGATAAGCATCACAAGTCATGCCATAACCAACGATTTCGGCATAAATGCGCGCCCCTCGGGCCAGGGCATATTCCAATTCTTCCAAAACTAAAATGCCAACTCCCTCGCCCATAACAAAGCCATCCCGGTCTTTATCAAAGGGGCGACTGGCGTGGGTGGGGGCGTCATTACGAGTCGAAAGGGCCTTACAGGCTGCAAATCCGGCAAATGACAGGGGCGTGACGGCTGCTTCTGTACCGCCGCAAATCATTGCCTGCGCATAGCCCCGTTGAATCAGGCGAAATGCATCCCCGATCGCGTTTGATCCGGCTGCGCAAGCGGTCACTGAACAGGAGTTTGGGCCTTTTGCCCCGGTGTGAATTGCGGTGAGGCCAGCCGCCATGTTTGCGATCATCATGGGGATCATGAAGGGGCTACAGCGATCGGGCCCTTTGGTTAGGTAAATTTCTTGCTGATCTTCCAGGACTTTTAGGCCACCAATCCCAGTGCCAATCAAGACTCCGACTTGTTCAGCATTCAGATCGTTGATGACAAACTGCGCATCTGCAACGGCTTGCTTACTGGCAGAAACCGCAAACTGAGCAAATCGATCCATCCGCTTGGCTTCTTTGCGATCGAGATAAAGCAAGGGATCAAAGCCTTTGACTTCTCCAGCAAAGCGGCAATCATGGCGTGACGCATCGAATATGGTAATTGGCCCAATCCCATTCTGCCCATTCATTAGCCCGTCCCAATACTCGGTGACGGTATTTCCAATTGGTGTGATCGCCCCTAGCCCAGTGACGACAACGCGCTTCCGTTCATCGTTTGTCATGATTCGTTTCAACAGAGAGTTAGATTTAAATGAATGCGATCGCTTCAAAGCTGTTTTCAATCATGTTCAATCTCGCGTGGAGGGCAGGTTTGGCAATAGATAAACTAGACTGCTAGAAACCTGGCAAAACCTGTCCCTTACCCCAAGATAGGCGGTGTGAAACACCTAAGCGGATGCTGTAACCTTGTTGCTGATGTAGTCTACAGCAGATTGCACTGTCGCAATTTCTTCAGCGGCTTCGTCTGGGATTTCGATGTCAAATTCTTCTTCCAGTGCCATAACTAGTTCAACAGTATCCAGGGAATCGGCCCCCAGATCGTTGGCAAAACTCGCGCCGGGAGTCACTTCACTTGCATCGACTCCCAATTGCTCAGAAACAATCTTCTGAACCTTATCAAAAATCTCGTTTTGGCTCATAGCTCCCTCGTTGGATGCAGCGGCAATTCACTCATGCCAGGTAATGTACAGTCATGCTCCTGGTTCCTCAAACGAGAGTGCGAACACCTCAGAATTGAGATTCCTATTTTGAGCATTTTCTCATCTTATCTGAAAGCGCGATCGCTCTGAATGGAAGTAGTCGCTTTCCAGAGTGACCTCAAAAAGAATCCTAAAAAAACCGGGCGAAATCAGGGTTTAGTCGGCATGATGAGAAGTGCATCCTTCATTTCCGCGTTTTGCCTGCCGAATTTATGTCGAATCCTTCATTGAAATATGCCTATTACCCTGGGTGTGTGGCTCAGGGTGCCTGCCGAGAATTGCACCAAAGCACCCAAGCCTTAAGTCGGGCGCTGGGAATTGAACTAATTGAATTAAAAAAAGCGTCTTGCTGCGGCTCAGGGACGTTTAAAGAAGATTCTCAACTGCTGGAAGATACGGTAAATGCCCGAAATATTGCTTTGGCAGAAACATTAAATTTGCCGTTGCTGACCCATTGCAGCACCTGTCAGGGGGTAATTGGGCATGTGGATGAGCGCCTCAAAAAAGCTCAAACCCAAAATCCTGCTTACCTGCAACAGGTGAATGCGCTGCTGTGTCAGGAAGGTTGCTCTCCCTATCAAGGCAACACCGAGGTGAAACACATTTTGTGGGCGTTGGTGGGTGACTATGGACTGGCTGCCCTGGAAAAGAAAGTGACTCGATCGCTGTCTGGCCTGAAATGCGCTGCCTTCTACGGCTGCTACTTACTGCGGGCGCAAGATCATTTGCCCTTTGATGATCCTTACAATCCGCAATCGATGGAGAATGTCTTTCGCACGCTTGGTGCCACTCCAATTTATTACCGGGGCAGAACTCAATGTTGTGGGTGGCCACTCTCTAGCTATGCCACAAAGCAAGCCTTCAAAATGGCAGGAATGCATATTCAAGAGGCGATCGCGGCTGGAGCCGATTGTATTGTGACTCCATGCCCGCTTTGCCATCTCAATCTGGATTCTCGCCAACCAGAAGTAGAACGGGTGATCGGGCAGAAGCTCGGGTTGCCCATTCTGCACCTGCCCCAATTGATTGCTTTAGCCTTGGGCATTGCACCCCAAGAACTGGGCCTCGATCGCCATATCGTATCGACGCGATCGATTCTGGCGAAACTGGAGGCGTAGGCAGGGAATCTCCTTCGGTTGGGGCAGGTTTAGCGAAAGCTGCATGAGCTGCATGGGAGTGAATTGCAAAACCTGCCCTTACAGATATTGAGACTGATGGAAAATGTCCTCAGAAGTTTTAGTAACCCATGTAAGTCTTGAGGAACCACTTTTTCACTTTAGAGATTCCAGCCAGATCTTGCTCACTGCCACTCACCGCAAGGGGAACTCCCAGTAGCGTCGCAAAGGCTGCATCAGATAGTTCGCCCGCCTGATGTCTTTGAAACGCATCAACTACAGTTACTAGCTCATTGACGGAGAAGTTATAGCCATTCATGGCTGCAAATTCAGCCACAACTGGTGCTCGTTCGCCTTTCAATGCTTCAGTTTCAGCCGGATCCAAATCGGCTTCGCTGCTGATATTACCATCACCTACACCCAACAACTTCTCTAGTTGTTGACGCAACGCTTCATCTTCGGCGGTCTTTTGCATAAATTTGAGAACTGTCGCGGTAGCCATAGCGAGAATGCCCCACTCGTTTTGACGCATTTATATTAGCAAGCGTCGTTTCGGAGATCTCTGATTCTTCATGTTCAAATAATTCTTTCTGGATGCAGCTTTCAGTTCCTTGATACTACCCGTTGCAAGTCGAAGCAATGATCAATGAGGTCTTGCAGGGCCGCATGATGTTTTAGAGAAAGGCTGCGATAGGTGGCAGCCGTGTGCCTTAAAATTGCAGCCAACGTGGGGGTTGGGCATGGTAAGTCTGCGATCGCCCCAATTTTGAGCTTATGGCGCATGGCTAACGCCAGAATATTGATCAACTCACTGGTCTGTTCCCCAATAAGGTGCCCACCCAGGAGGTTGCCATTACGATGCACAATCAGCTTACAAAACCCATCTAAGTCATTGCGCATGTGAGCTTTCGGTAAGGTGTGAAATGCTTGCTGGAGGATAAAGACTTTTTTGTGGCCATAGCGCCTGATCGCTTGGGTCTCGGTCAGGCCAACCCAGGCGACAGCGGGTGACGTGTGAATGACGAGAGGCATGGATTGGACATTGACGGTGAACCAGGGCAGAAACAGGATATTTTTGAGGGCGATCGTCGCCTCAGCCGTAGCCAGATGGGCAAAACACTCCCCACCCCAGCGTCCCTCACAGGCATAAATCCGCGGATTGGTCGTTTGCTGCTTGGGATTAACTACAAGGCCGTGACTGCTCCACTTCACCCCCACCACATCCAAATTTAGAGCAGCCAGGCTAGGCGCTTGCCCGGTCGCCAGCACAATCTCATCCACTTCGAAAACTTCTGCATCAAGATAAACTTGGGCCTGGCCTCCCTTCGCTTGAATTTGATGAATCAATGTTTGCAACCGGACAACGACACCATCTGCCTCCAGTTGAGCCTGGAGGTGTTGGCTCACGTCGCGATCGGCCTCTGGCAACAAACAAGGCTGTTGAGTCAGGAGGGTAGTTTGGAGGCCCAGGTGACTCAAAGCTTGTGCAAGTTCAACGGCTGTTTTGCCACTCCCCAAAATGGCGACCTGGGCATTGGGAGCGAGAGTCGCCAGTTTGCTCGGAAATGTTGCAGGGGTGGAATAGGCCACTGTCTCTAAGCCGGGAATCGGTGGGAGCAGTGGCTGCCCGTCTATCGTTAGCAGATAGCCGCGGGCCTGGAGACTGCGATCGCCCGCCTGAACTTGCAGCGTCGGGTTCCGGGAGAATTCACCCCTGCCATCGATGACATCAACCCCTTGATAAGCCAAACCAGTTAATCGAGTCGCTTCCACATTCGTCACGACTGCTTCTAGCCAGGGAGTAACCTGATGCCACTGGTCAGGCATGGCAGGGAGACCCTGGCTTGGCAAAGGGAACTGGGCCGGTTTCCTAGCCTGGGCAACATGCAGCAATGCGTGGTGCGCAACCAGTTCAGGTGCAGCAGTTGAAGTAATGCCTTGAGTAATCAACGCAACACGCGCTTTGAGGGTGGCAGCCGCGATCGCGGCTTGAATTCCGGCAGGGGTAGCACCCAGAATAATCAGGTCGTAATCAACGGACATGGGCGGCAGGAGGAAAAGAGTGGGGAAGTGCTGAGAAGAGAGCGGGGAGATTAAACGAGGTGCATTCGAGGGTTTAAGTTTTGGGTTCCAGAACGTCCTGTAACCCATGAATTAACTGTTGATTATCTTCAAGCGTACGGATGGCAACTCGAAAGTAGCGATCGCCCAACTCCGGAAAACTCAAGCAGTCGCGGATTAACACACAATGTCGTTTGAGCAGTTCTCTTTGCAGCCAGGATACCGGCTGCTCTGACTTCACCAGCAGAAAATTGGCAGCGCTGGAGTTGGGTATAAGTCCTGTGATCGCAGCCAACTGCTCAATCAGGATAGGGCGCGTCTGCTTCAACCAATTCCAGGTACGCTGCTGAAACGCGACATCTTGCAAAACGACTTCTCCCACAGCCGCCGCCAGGGTATTGACGGGCCAGGGATCACGCCATGCCTGCCAACGCCTCAAGCGCTCAGGATGGGCGATCGCATAGCCTAGACGTAATCCTGGCAGACTGTAGAATTTGGTCAGCGATCGAATCACAACCAGATTTGGAAACGTCTGCACCCAATCCAGCACACTTTGCTGGTGAGTTGGGGTGAGAAAATCCATGAACGCCTCATCCACTACGACCAGCGCAAATTGCTCCAGGAGCGGCAAGATAAAATCTTTGGAAAATAGATGCCCAGTGGGATTGTGGGGGTTATTGAGGAGTAGGCCCGTTTGGGATGGTGGGGCTGCGGGGAAGGGGAGCAGAGGCGAGGGCGGAAAGCAGAGAACGGGTTGGATTTGAGCATTAAAGCTGATGAGCGCGCGCGGGTAGTCGCTAAACGTGGGAGTCGGTAGGATGACGGTTTTTAAGGCTGCTAAATCGCGACAGGCCCATGTCAGTAATTCGGCTGCTCCATTTCCAGGCAAGATCCAATCTGGAGAAATGGAGTGAAATTGGCTAATGGCGGCGCGGAGGCTGGAATAGTTGGGATCGGGGTAGGCTGTCAGATGGTTGAGGTTGGATTGGATGGCCGCGATCGCCGACTCTGGTGGCCCCAACGGGTTAATGCTAGCTGAAAAATCAAGAAGCGCAGCGGGGGAGCAATTTGCCAGGGCCGCAGCCCAGACTAAGTTTCCCCCGTGCAATGGCCGACCCAAGAGCATGGGTGCCCCTGTATTTTGTTCATTTCTAGTGTGTGGCAGCTTCAATCGGGAGCGACCTTCTCTTTGAACAACTTGCCAGCGGAAAAAGCAGGGACTTTCGTAGCTGGGATGCTCATTTTATCTCCAGTTTTGGGGTTTCGTCCTTCGCGAGCTTTCCGTTCACGCGATTCAAAAGAACCAAATCCCACCAGGGTCACTTTATCGCCATCACTCACGGCTTCAACGATGGCATCGAGGGCTGCGGAAAGCACGGCATCGGCTTGTTTCTTGGTGACGCTGGCCTTATCAGCCACAGCATCCACTAATTCACCCTTATTCATGGAATTGGAATCTCCTTTTGCGATAGGACATTTTGCAAAATCTAGATTTCATCATCGAAATCAATCACGATCACGAGGGGCCAACAAAATCGCTGAAGTCCCTCTAATACTTGGTTTTCAATGCCTTATTCTAAGGTGCCTATTTCCGATCCGGATCGTTGAAACCTTTAAGATATTTGGATTTCAGCCCTTTTTTCTAAGTATTGGCGATCGCCCCTGATAAGCTTCACCTATTTGAAAAGGGTGTTTTCCAGCAATCTCACTCGCTTTGAGGACGCTGTGAATAACTTGCTATATGAGTGCGTAGCGATGAAGTAATACGCTCGCGTAGCTCAAACAAACTCCCATTAATGCCCTGAAAAACTGAGCTGTTGCGGTTTTCAGAAAAATGCTGGGACTCACTGTTGCGGTATTTGCACAGATTTCTAACAAAATCCGCCAGAGTCAACGTTTTCAACATCGCGTCAGCACTGATCCCAAAACCGGCATTTTGTATAAGCCAAAGTTACCAGTGATTTTTTATAAAACTTAATAAGCCGAGACGATCGAACTTGCTGGAAGAGTTCTGCTCGCCTCGGCTGAAAACTGTTGGAAGAGATAGATAAAGAAGGCCGAAATTAGAGATGAGAAATAAGAAATTAGAGAAACGATTGCAGGCGAGGCACGAGTTCTTCGGCGGTTAAGACCCCCTCAATACGATCGACGGGTTTCCCCTGCTTAAATAACACCAGTGTGGGTAATGCATAAACCTGGTTCTGGGATGCTAATTCTGGATATTTATCTGTGTCAATCTTGACAATCTGAATTTGCTCCTTCATTTGTGCGTTTACCTGCACCAAAATCTTTGCCATCATTTGGCAGGGACCACACCATGTTGCATAAAAATCCACCAGGACGGGCAACTCAGAACTGGAAATCATGTCCTCAAAGCTTGTGAACTCTTTTTTGGTTGCCATCATTCAAACACCTCAATTTATTCCTCTATAGTAGTCAAGATTTGAGTAGGCGAGATTTGAACATGCACTATCGACGATTTGGCCAAACAAATCTGCGACTGTCTGTTTTTTCGCTAGGCACAATGCGGTGTTTAGCTTCAGAAGCGATCGCCATTGAAACGGTGCAGCAGGCAATTTCACTCGGCATAAATCATCTCGAAACTGCGCGGGGATATGGCGAGAGTGAACGTTATTTAGGGGCGGCATTGCGGTCTGGTCTGCCAGTATCTCGCGATCGCCTGATCATCACCACGAAACTGTGCCCAACACCCACAGCAGACGAGATGGCCCGCCAGATTGATGAGTCGTTAGACCGACTGGGCCTGGATTATCTTGATGCGCTGGCCCTGCATGGACTCAACACCTGGGATCACTTGGCCTGGGTGCAGGCTCCCCAAGGTTGCATGAAAGCAGTGCAGCAGGCGATCGCCGACGGCCGCATTCGACATGTTGGCTTTTCTACCCATGGTGCCCTGGAACTGATTCTGGCCGCGATCGCCACTGATTTGTTTGAGTTTGTGAATCTGCATTACTACTACTTTTTTCAACGCCACTCCGCCGCGATCGCCCTGGCGCACGCAAAAGATCTGGGCGTGTTCATCATTTCTCCCGCCGACAAAGGTGGACTGCTCCACACCCCTTCTCAGCGCTTGATTGATCTTTGCCAGCCGTTTGACCCGTTACCCTTAACCTATCGCTTTCTGTTGAGTGATCCCCGCATTACGACGCTCAGCATCGGCGCGGCAAATGCCAAAGAATTAGACGGACTGGCCGCGATCGCCACCCAAACCCATCCCCTCACAGCCCAAGAACAAGCGGCCTTTGAGCGCCTGCACCATCAGCAGTTGGAACAATTGGGCCACGATCGATGCAGTCAGTGTTACCAGTGTTTGCCCTGTCCGGCAGCGATCCAGATTCCGGAGGTATTGCGGTTACGAAATCTCAGTCTGGCCTATGGAATGACTGAGTATGGCCAGTATCGCTATCGCATGTTTGAACAGGCTGGACACTGGTTTCCGGGCACCAAAGCCAGTCGGTGTACCGATTGTGGGGATTGCCTGCCCCGCTGCCCCGAAGGGTTGAATATTCCGCTGCTGCTGCGCGATACCCATCAACGCTTAAATGGCCCCGAGCGGCGACGCTTGTGGGAGTAGAGGTGGCCCCTGTTTAACGAATACGAGGCGATACACCGGATCATGAAACGACATCACCAGGAGTTCTCGTTCCGTCGCTACGGGGAGGGGATTGCGCTCCAGCCAATGCTCCGTTTGGCCAGTGAAGGCGGGATGTTCAGCGAAGCGATCGCGCATTTCGATCGCCACCTCTTCCACATCCGATTGCAGCAACACGATGCCTCCGTCTACCAAAAACTCCGCCAAAACGGACACCAGTTCCGGCTGTACGACTCGCCGCTTTTGATGCCGTCGCTTGAACCAGGGGTCAGGAAACTGAATTGTGACCCGTTGCAGCACCCCAACTGGCAACGAGCTTAACAAGGGTCGGAGTGACTTATTGGCATTGCAGAACAGATAAAATAAATTCGTTAGGCCCAGTTCAACCCGCCATTCATTGGCTTGATCCACCAACGGTTCGCGAATTTCCAGCCCCAAAAAGTTCCACTCCGGCTGCTGTTGCGCCAGATCCAACAGGAATTTGCCCCGCCCACAGCCGATATCCAGATGCAGGGGACGGTGCACCTCGGCGAATACGGTTTGCCAATCCGGGGGGGCAGCAGCAATCTGATACTTGCGGCTCAGGGGATTAACGTGTTCTCGAACGCGGACAAGAGACAACGGCTAAACCTCAACACGACTTGCTTGGGTTGCCTCTACTAAAGTAGCTTAAACGAGTTCAAGAAACGTTCGACATCGCCAGTCAGACGATTTTGCTTGGCTGCGGGGACTTCGACGGCGATTTGATAAATGCGCTGTTTGACGACATAGGTGCGATGCTGGACGATCGAATTTTTCTGGCTTTCAACTTTAATTTCCCGCCCGTTGTAATCATTCAGCTTGATCACTCGTTCGCTGAGAACTTTGAACCGCTCATCCCCCGTGATGCCGCTGGCGATTGCCTCCAACACCAAATTTTCTGGCATTGACTCCACACTCTTGGGTAAATCAACATAGGACACTGTGAAATTGGTCGAGCCACCATCCAGCGTCGTTGAAAACAAATAGGTGTTAACGACACCCGTGCCTGTGTTGAGGGTTTGGACTCGTTCCGTAGGTTGGCTGGGCATCAAAACACTAAACCCGCCCTTATCCGATTGAAACGACACCCATTGTCCAGTTGGTTGCCCTGTTGGAACTGGGTTCGCAGGTTGGGATGAGCGACTCTGGCTCACAGCTGGCTCACCCAACAGGAGCAAACTGCCCAGCAGCATTGGAACGATAGGGAGAAAGGTTCGTTTGAGCATAATCGGATTTCCAAGGTTACTGAGTAGGATGTTACACGTGTATGCCTACTGTCGGTGCCAGAACGATCAGAGTTCCCGCCAAAATCTATCCTGACCAAGCGCCACGATAGAGGGAGAATGGAGAAAGAATTTTGCTAACCTGCCGCCAGTCGTGATGATGTTTCCAGAACACGAACGCATTCTTACCGCTATTGATGTGGGTACGAACTCGATTCACATGGTGGTTGTGCGGGTGCAACCATCGCTGCCCGCATTTACCATCATTGCCCGCGAGAAAAATACCGTCCGTTTGGGAGAACGATGTCAAAACACTGGACAACTCACGGAAGCCGCTATGGAGCGGGCGATCGCCGCATTGAAACGGTGCGTTGAAATTTCCAAAAGCCTCAACTCCGAGCAAATCATCGCCGTTGCCACCAGTGCTGTCCGGGAAGCGCCGAATGGGCGTGATTTTTTGCAGCGAGTAGAAACGGAAGTAGGTCTTTGGGTGAACCTCATTTCTGGGGTGGAAGAAGCCCGTCGAATTTATCTAGGGGTTTTGTCTGGGCTGGAATTTAACAGCCAACCTCACATTGTGATTGACATTGGTGGTGGCTCAACCGAGCTGATTTTGGGCGATGGGCACGAACCCCGCAGTTTGAGCAGTACGAAGATTGGGGCAGTGCGGCTGACGAATGAATGTGTGTCTACCGATCCCATCAGTAGTTCCGAGTTTCAAGCGCTGCAGGCCTATATTCGAGGCATGTTAGAACGCCCAATCGAAGATCTGCAAGCACATCTGCGTCCCGGCGAAAAACCGCGATTGGTGGGTACCTCCGGCACGATCGAAACGTTAGCGATCCTCCATGCCCGCGAGTCGTTGGGGATCGTTCCCGCCCCCTTACATGGCTACACCTTCCGGTTGGTGAATTTGCAGGAGATGGTGACTCGTTTCCGCCGCCTCAATTATGCCGACCGATCGCAACTGCCGGGAATGAACGATCGGCGGGCCGAAATCATTTTGGCTGGGGCACTAATCCTTCAAGAAGCGATGACGCTGCTGGGTGTTGAGTCGATTACGATTTGCGAGCGATCGTTGCGGGAAGGCGTGATTGTCGATTGGATGTTGACTCACGGTTTAATTGAAGATCGGCTGCGGTACCAAAGTTCAGTCCGGCAGCGGAGTGTGATCAAAATTGCCCAAAAATATCGAGTGAACACCCACCACAGCGAACGAGTCGCTGAATTGGCCCTGAGTTTATTTGATCAGACGCAAGGGGTAATGCATCAATGGGGCACCGAGGAACGAGAATTACTCTGGGCGGCAGCCATGCTGCACAACTGTGGCCATTTCATCAGCCATGATGCCCACCACAAACATTCCTACTACCTGATTCGGAATGGTGAACTGTTGGGGTATACCGAAACTGAAATTGAAACGATCGCCAACCTGGCTCGCTATCACCGCAAAAGTGGCCCCAAGAAAAAACACGACAACTACCGCAATCTCACCAGCAAACCCCATCGGCGCATGGTGGATCAACTCAGTTCACTGTTGCGGCTGGCCGTTGCCCTTGATCGTCGCCAAATTGGTGCAGTCAAGCAAATCACGTGTGAACTGCGGTTAGACTTGCGCGAATTTCACCTCCACATCCAACCGACCCATCCTGGCGACGAATGTGCACTCGAATTGTGGAGTTTGAACAACAAAAAAGCCTGTTTCGAGGAACAGTTTGGAGTCAAGTTAGTGGCTCTGTTAGAACCCGCGATCGCTGGGATGAGCCATCGCTCGTGAGAAAGCATTTTGCCTCTGCCTAACAATATGTGCCCAGCAATAAAGGACAGCCAGTTCTACGACTACAGCATCAGTTGTTCTAACGCATGCACATCGGCAATCAACAACGTCTCGCGATCGCGGGAAATTAACCCTTTCTTCTCTAACTTGCTGAGTACTCGTGTTACAGTCTCCCGGGCCAAGCCACTCAAACTACTCAATTCTCGATGAGGCAGATTGGGGATCTCGGTTCCATGTTGACTAATCTTGCCGCGCCCTTCTGCCAAAAACAGCAAAATGTCGGCCACGCGAGACATACTATCAGATTCTCGTAACCGTAAACGACGGTTCACCTGGCGTAACCGTCTGGCCATGAGTTTTGCTAATCGAATTCCGGATTGGGGTTCGGTGTTCAACAATCGTACGAAATCTTGCGCTGGCATGTTCCCAATCACAGTTGGGGCTAGCGTAATCACATCGGTCGATCGCGGCACTTCATCGAGCGGAGCCATTTCACCAAACAACTCACCCATGCCCAGAATATTGAGCGTCACTTCTTTGCCGTCTAAGTTGTAGGTGCGAATTTTGACCCAACCACTGAGAATAAAATAAACCGAACTCCCCCAGTCATTCTCTAGCAAAATAACTTGATTCGAGGGATGGCTTCGCATGACAACATTTGCCGTTGCTCGGTCCACAGCTTCTTCGGGTAACCCATCAAAGAAGGGGGCCGATCGAATCGACAGGTTCGCGACGACATCTCGAGGAGTAAAGCGATCATCCATCGAGCAATTCCATCAAAGTGTTCAGGTCAGGATAAATCATAGTTTAACTTTTGCTGGTCTGTGAAAAATTCCGCATTATATTTGCAGATACATCTTGATCAACCGCAGTCCCACAGAAAAGAGATTAAATTTCGAGCAGAATGGTTATTTTCTTAAATTCCTGGCGTACACTCTTTGCAACAGGATAGAGTCAGTTCAGCGCTTCGAGGATTTGAAGGTAAGTAGTTGAATCGTAGAAAATGAATTTGAGGATAACAATTTACTGATCTGCTAACCCTCGTTTGTCATTCATTTTAGTCAGGGGTTACACGGTGGCTTCTCAGAAGGAACACATCCAAACATTAATTGTCGAGATTGATATCGTTCTCCAACGCACAAACTCCCGCCTACCCTGGGTAATGTCTGGAGAAGTGGCTCAACAGCGGCAAGTTTTGGAGCGAGTTCGCAACTATCTGATGGAGTTACTCCAGCAGGATTCGCGCCTATCCAGTGAGAGTGGTTATCCCCCGATCGCCCCCAGCGCCTCACCCTACGGCAGCCAATCACAAACCTTTGGGGCAAGTGAATTTCCGGCGGACATGACTCCCTACGAAATGATGCAATCGATTCTGCGGGAAGTAAGTTACTTGCGCTCAAACATGGCCGCACCGACACTGAATCAAGCTTCCCAATCGCCGTTAAATCAACCGCAACTCACCGCAGAATTGTTGCAGGTCTTGATGAGCCGCTTGCAGGAAAATTTGTCTCAACAAATTGTGCAGACGCTGGAAAGCTTGCGGAATCAATCCTCGCCTTACACAACCCCCTCCCTATTGCCTGGAGGTATGCCGCCCGTCCCGACAAATCCTCAATATGACCAGTTGCAAGTATTGCGATCGCGGTCTGATCAAATGTTGGTCAACCTCGACTCCACCCTGAATGTAGTGTTTGAGTCATTGCAACGCAATATCCAGGCTTACCAGGAAGCCCTGTCTCAGGGCTTGGAACGGATGTATAACACTGGGCAACAGAGCGAGTATACCTTCAAGCTATTAATCGATCAATTAATTCAGCAAGTTCGGCAAGAAGCCTCATCCTATCTTCTTTCCTCCCAAGCTCCCGCTCCAACATCCCAAGACACAACGGCTGCTTTGTTCCAGGCGGAGGCAGTGGCTGCACCGCCGATCGCGACACCCCCAACTCCAAATCCTCCAGCTCAACCTCCCACCTCCCCGCCTTTTAATCCGGATATATCATCCAGTTTTCCCTACGCCGGGGCCGAACTCCTGTCGTCCGATATTTCGGGGACTGATGTCACCACCCCTGCTACATTGGATGACAGCTTGACCGCAACCAATACCCAAGCGGCAACCCCACTCGATTCGGCGATCGAAGCATGGCTTCAGTCGGTTAGCGCTATGCAGCAAGGTGCAACGCCACCTCCCGCCACAGAAAACCCCGATCTGCTGCCGCTGGATTTGAGTGATTTGGACCTGGGAGAGATCGAGCTACCCTCGACCGTAGCCGCAACTTCATCCCCCTCACCAAATCAAACCTTGCCCATTGCCCCAAAAGCGATCGATCTGCCTACCTCAACAATTGATCCCGCTGGCTCCCTAACATCTGCACCCTTATCTACTGAGCGATCGGATGAGGAAGACACAGCCGAAATTGATGCAGCGCTGAAATTGTTGGAAGAACTAAGTGCTGAAATCGAAACTTCTACCAACTCTATTGCTTTAGAAGACGCAGAGGCTCAGTTAGAGCAAATGCTGAGCGACTCTGAACTTGCGACAGATCAATCTCCTCCTATTTCCGTTTCTGGCGATGCTCAAGATGAATTAGATGAGTTCTACCAAAGTCTATTTGGTGCGGAACAAGCACCTGCCATCTCCGCCGCGCCTGTGGCCGATCCAGAAACTTCTGAAATAGCCGAGTCAGTGTTGCAGCCTCCCTCAGAAGCCGACGAATCTGAGGCCGCACCGATGTATCTTGATCTACCTGCGGATTTGTTTGGAGAAATTGATCTTTCTTCAGCCACCAATACAACTAATGCGATCGCGCCGATCGCTCCCCTCCCCGCCATTCCTGATCCAGATGAAGTGGGAACATTAAGCGATCTGTTTCAAGGTGTTCCGGTTGAAGCCACCCATTCCGTTCCGGTTGAACCTCCAGCCGTCCAGGGCATGACTGCGGTTCCCGCCCCACCTGCGCCCCCCTCCCAGGAACTGTTTCTTTCCGACGACTTGTTTGGTCCCGACTCTGGTTTCACCAGTAGCGATGACCAATTCACCCGAGCGGCTCCCGACGAAGTCTTGTTGCCGGATGAAGGGCAAGCCCAGGCCCGCATCAATTTGGAATTCGATGAGCTGACCTTGAGCAGTTTGAGTGAAGATCTTTCTGGCCTGGAAGGAAATCTAGAACCCGTTCCATCCCGTCCAGAATTCACGTTAGATGATTTTGCGGCAGATGTATCCAGCGAACAGGAACCAGCCAGTTCAACGCCTCCTGCTCCCACGCCCTTTTATCAAGCATCAGCGGCGATCGACAATCTTTCCATTGAAGGTTTCTCGACCCTGTTTGGAGAGCCGCCGACATCTCCCCCACCCTTACCCATCAACCCATCTGAGCCGTTGCCCTTTACTTTGGAGGGAACCAATACACTGTTTGAGGCCATCCCAACGGCTACACCCGATCATGAGCCAGACTCATCCCCCTTCACCCTAGAGGGAATGGACGATTTATTTAGCGATGCCCTCCCTCAGGAACGCACGGCTTCCCCTTCCACGCCAACGGTGTCCGCCTCGGAGTTGCCTGCTCCCATTGCAGACGCGGTACCTGCCGCCCCTGTCCCCGAACCCTTTACCCTGGAGGGCATGGATGATTTGTTTGGTGATGCGCCTGCTGTGAAGTCGATCGAGCCATCCCAACCTGTGCCAACCCCCATTTCAGAAATTCCCCCCTTTAAGCCAGAGCTATTTAACCCAGTGGATGTGGTTGAACCGGCACCCCCCTTTAAGTTGGAGCAACTGGATAATTTGTTTGTTGATTCTCTAACGCCCACAACGGCATCCCCGCCATCAGCGGAGTCAGCGACCGCCGCCCCCACCACACCAGATAAAGAATCCTTGGA
>Ga0224722_1000108_pt1 | contig 45364 bp, 40 predicted proteins | sample Balambano_FR1_Me_FD_161646 | JGI IMG/M metagenome (GOLD analysis project Ga0224722, IMG submission 161646) | Freshwater sediment microbial communities from Lake Towuti, South Sulawesi, Indonesia - Balambano_FR1_MetaG | ecosystem: Environmental > Aquatic > Freshwater > Lake > Sediment | place...
GCCATGACCGCGGCGGCGCTGTTCGACGCGCCGCCGCGGTCATGGCAGGGCCGCCTGTGTGCGGGCAAGGCCGACTGGGTGGAGATCGTGATCGGTCTTGTCCCACACCGCCGCGCGCCCGCCGAGGGTGCGGACATAGGCGGCGAGCGCGCGGCGACCGGCCATGATCGCGATGATATTGGCAAGCGGCGTCCGCAGCACCGCCCGCGCGCCCTCGGCAAGGCCATATTCGCGCGCGGCAAAGGCAAATCGGGCAGCAGCGCGCCAGATGAAGGCGGCAAGGTTGGCGGCCAGTAGCGCCTCAAGCAGCGGGGTCAGGGGCAGCGGCTGGCCCGCGCCGGCCAGCGCCAGCGCTCCGCCCAGCACCGTCAGCGCCACCAGCAGATATCCCGCCAGCAGCACCAGCGCCGTCATCGGACCGCGCCGGTCGCGCGCGCGCATCCAGCCTTCGCGCAGGCTGCCCGACCAGCCGACCCGGTCCCAGCCCTGCAACGCGATCCCGAGCACCCAGCGGGTTTTCTGGCGCACCACCGGTTCGAGCCGGTTGGGGAAGAACGCCCGGGTCGCCACCAGCCGCCCGTCATCCCCGCGCACCCGCACGAAGCGCCCGCGCCCGCCTGCCGCCGTGATCGCGAGCCCGAGCTCGTAATCCTCGGTCAGCGAATCGCTGGCGAAGGGGGCATTGTCGCCGCGCCTTCGGGCAAGGTCTTCGAGCGCGCGGCGCGATGCGGCGCAGCCGACCCCGGCCCCGGGCAATCCCGCCCCCAGCCAGTCGCGCACCACCATGGTCTTGCCATGGGCTTCGGCGAACTCCTCGCAGTAATGGCTGCCGAGCTGGTTGGCGAGCCAGCCGCCGTGTCGCTGCGGCACAGGCTCGACCGGAAGCTGCACGAAATCCGCACCCCCGGCGATGGTTTCCTCGATCAGCCCGAGCGCAGCAGGATCGACCATGTCTTCGGCATCGTGAAACACCGCGTAGGCAAAGGCATTGCCACTGCGCGCCTCGTCGGTTGCGAGCGCGTCGTAGAGCCGGTTGAGGCAGTCGGCCTTGGTGCTCGGCCCGTCGCGGTCGTGGAGCACCAGCCGCAGCCGCGGATCGTCGCCCGCCGCAGCGATCGCCGCCGCCAATGTAGTGGGATCGTTGCGATAGCAGCCGATATAGAGCCGCAGCGCCGGTTGCGGCCAGCTGGCCAGCAGATGGGCAATCGTATCGCCGATCACCGCCGCTTCGCGCCATGCCGGGATCAGAACCGCAACCGGCGCGGCAAGCGGGCGGTTCTGAAGCTGTGCACGCCGCCGCCGCGGGGTCGCGACCCTGCCCGTGATCCTCAGCCACAGCCACAGGCCATCGACCGCCAAATCGTCGGCTGCCCCGACGAGGAAAAAAATCCCAGCAAACAGCAGCAATTCCTGCTGCAGCAAAGCGAGCCATTGCCACAGCGCCAGCGCATCAAAGGACAAGGCGACCCCCCTTCCCCAACAGGACGCCAGCCTATATCGGGCCTGTCGATCTTGCAACTGCCCTGTTTTTTTGATCGTTTATGGATGATCGGGGCCGGGCGCCGCCTGCCGCGATGGCTGCCTACCAGCTGCCAGTATTGTCCATGCTGGCCCATGGCTCGGCCGGAGGCAGATGGCCGTCCTGCAGCAGTTCGACCGAGATTCCGTCGGGCGACTTGACGAAGGCCATGTGGCCATCGCGCGGCGGGCGGTGGATGGTGTGGCCCGCATCGCGCAGACGCTGGCAGGTTTCGTAGATGTTCTCGACCCGGTAGGCGAGATGGCCGAAATTGCGGCCTCCGTCATAGCTTTCGGCCGGGCTGCCATCAGCGGGCGGCCAGTTGTAGGTCAGTTCGACCTCGGCCACCCCTTCCTGCCCCGGCGCGGCAAGGAAGATCAGGGTGAAACGCCCGGCCTCGACCTCGAAGCGGCGCACTTCCTCGAGCCCGATCAGTTTGAAGAAGGCGACTGTCGCATCGGGATCGGCGACGCGGATCATGCTGTGGAGATACTTCACCATTCTTGTCTCCGCGCGGCTTCGCGCACGACCTCCTCACTGATCGCTTGACCCGTCGGCATTCCTGCGGGCACCCGAGCGGCGCGCGGCGCGCCGGTAGCGCACCCGACATACGCTGCATGCCTTACCATTCAAACTCCGTTCATCGACGGTTATGCACAATTCGTCGCATGAGTTTGGCAAGGGGGACAATGCGATGACCGACGATGACATGCAACTTCAGACTGCCGAGGGCAGCGTCCTGCGCCAACCGGCGACGCTGCGCTGGTTCGGCGCGGCCGGGATCATCGCGATCGGGATGATCGCGGGCGGATACCTTCTGGGCGACGGGCTGCTGCGCGCCAAGGACGCCGAACGCGCGGTCACCGTGCGCGGGCTGGCCGAGCGCGATGTCACCGCCGATCTGGCCACCTGGACGATCTCCTATTCGGCCGCCTCCACCGATCTGGCCGAGGCCCAGGGCAAGGTGCGGCGCGACACCGAAGCGATCGAGGCGTTCTTCAAGGGCCTCGGATTTCCCGCAGAGGCGCTTCAGCCGACCGGGGCCAATGTTTCGAGCTACGCCAACGAGGGCCTCACCACCTACACCGTGCGCCAGCGCCTGGCGCTGCGCACCACCGACATCGCCCGCGCGCAGAAGGCGGTCGCGCGCCAGTTCGATCTGGTCGGGCGCGGGGTGTTTCTCGAAGAAGGATCGGGCATGGCCTACACCTTCACCAAGCTCAACGACATCAAGCCCGCGATGGTGGCCGAGGCCACCAAGGACGCGCGCGCATCCGCGCAGCAGTTTGCCGAGGATTCGGGATCGCGGGTCGGCAAGATCCGCGAGGCGACGCAGGGCTATTTCACGATCGAGGGGCGCGACGGCGAGGCCGGCGGCTGGGGCATGTCGGACAGTCCCTACAAGAAGGTCCGGGTGGTCACCACGGTGAGTTTCTCGCTCGACTAACGGACACCCGAGCGTCAATTTGACACGTACTGACGACGCGCCGAGAGGGTTGGTTGCGGCGCGCCGTTGGCACGCTTAAGGCCGCGGCCAAAGAGGTCGCGCCGACACGGCTACGCGATGTTCCGCCTTGCCCTGCGCGGCGGGACAGACAAAGGGTTTGCCAGTTAGACTATGCTAGAAAAACTGCGCGACATCTTCAGTTCGCCGCCCCCGCCGCGGCTCCCAACCGTGCCCGCCGGAACGCGCTACTACGTGATCGGCGACATCCACGGGCGGCTCGATCTGTACGATGCCATGATCGCCGCAATCGAAGACGACGATGCGCTTGGGCCTGCTGCGGACACCCGGGTGGTGCTGCTCGGCGACCTCATCGATCGCGGACCTGACAGTGCCGGGGTGGTGGCTCGCACCCGCGCATGGCAAAGCGGGCGCAATGTCCGGGTGCTGGCGGGCAATCACGAGGACATGTTCCTTGCCGCCTTCGACCGGCCCGAGGCGCTGCGCCATTTCCTGCGCCATGGCGGACGCGAGACGATCCTGAGCTATGGCCTTTCGACCCGGCAGCTCGGCACGCTCAGCCTTGACGAGCTGTTCGAATACCTGCCGCAGCTGGTGCCGCAGGCCGAACGCGATTACCTGGCCGCGTTCGAGCCGCTGATCATCGCTGGCGATTACGTATTCGCCCATGCCGGGATCAATCCCGAACGGCCGCTTTGCGACCAGACACGCGGCGACCTCCTGTGGATTCGCGAACCCTTTCTGCGGCACGAAGGCCCGCTTGAAAAGGTGGTGGTGCACGGCCACACGATCTTCAGCCGGGTGATGGATTGCGGCAACCGGATCGGCATTGATACTGGCGCTTTTCGTTCGGGTGTGCTTACAGCGCTGGTGCTCGAGGGCGACCAGCGGCGGATCATCCAGGCCTGCGCCAGCAATGGCGGGCCGGTCGAAATCTTCCATGGCGACCGGGCGCGCTAGCCCCGCGACACACGGCGAGGGGCCGGTTGACCGAAGTCTCGCTTGAGGGCAGCTACAGATATGAAGATTGCGATGGTCGGATCGGGCTATGTCGGGCTCGTATCAGGGGCGTGCTTTGCCGATTTCGGCCATGACGTGGTCTGCATCGACAAGGATGAAGGCAAGATCGATCGCCTCCAGCGCGGGATCATGCCGATCTACGAACCCGGGCTCGATGCGCTGGTGGACAGCAACGTCAAGGCTGGGCGGCTCCATTTCACCACCAGCCTTGGCGAAGGGATCGCCAGGGCCGATGCGATCTTCATCGCGGTCGGCACCCCGAGCCGCCGCGGCGATGGCCATGCCGACCTCACCTTCGTCTACGAGGTCGCGCGCGAGGTCGGCGAGCATCTGACGGGCGAGGCGGTTATCGTGACCAAGTCGACCGTCCCGGTCGGCACTGGCGACGAGGTCGAACGGATCATCCGCGAGACCGGCACGCCCTACCGGTTCTCGGTCGTCTCCAACCCCGAGTTTTTGCGCGAAGGCGCGGCGATCGGCGATTTCAAACGCCCCGACCGGATCGTCATCGGCGCCGAGGACGAATTCGGCCGCGAGGTGATGCGCGAGGTCTATCGCCCGTTGTTCCTCAACGAATCGCCGATCCTGTTCACCTCGCGCCGCACCAGCGAGCTGATCAAGTATGCCGCCAACGCCTTCCTCGCGACCAAGATCACCTTCATCAACGAGATGGCGGACCTGTGCGAGAAGGTCGGCGCGAACGTGCAGGATGTGAGCCGCGGGATCGGGATGGACAACCGCATCGGCGCGAAGTTCCTGCACGCGGGGCCGGGCTATGGCGGCAGCTGCTTTCCCAAGGACACGCTGGCACTGCTCAAGACCGCCGAGGATTACGACAGCCCGACACGGATCGTCGAGGCGGTGGTCAAGGTCAACGACAGCCGCAAGCGGGCGATGGGCCGCAAGGTGGTAGATGCTTTGGGCGGCGCGGATGCGGCGCGCGGCAAGAAGGCGGCGCTGCTGGGCCTGACCTTCAAGCCCAACACCGACGACATGCGCGACAGCCCCGCGATTGCGGTCGCGCAGACGCTGATCGACGCGGGCGTGACGGTGGCCGCCTATGATCCCGAAGGCATGGATCAGGCCCGCCCGCTGCTTCCGCAAGTCACCATGTGCGACAGCCCCTATGCCGCCATCGAAGGCGCCGACGCGGTGGTGATCGTGACCGAGTGGGACGCCTTCCGCGCGCTCGACCTTCGCCGCGTGAAGGAACTCGCGGCTGCGCCGGTGATGGTGGACCTGCGCAACGTCTACAATCCCGACGACATGCGCGCCGCGGGGTTCCACTACACCAGCGTCGGGCGGGCGTAAAAGCCCCTTCCCCTTGGGGAAGGGGTTGGGGATGGGGGTTCCGCAGGCGATAGGGCAGAGCCCCCACCCCCGCCCCCTCCCCAAGGGGAGGGGAGATTGGGGGAGCTCATATCAGGGGGCCATCATAAGCCGGGTTCTGTCTCCGCGCGCGGTATCCCCAAAGGGACCGGCCGCGCGGCGGCAGCCATTCATCTGGGCCGACGATTGCTCGACGGCTCTAGCAGCCAACCCGGGTCTCTCGGCGCGAAACTCGCCTGCCTTTCGGCACGAGACCCCTATTCGGCCTTGCTCCGGGTGGGGTTTGCCATGCGGTTGCTGTTGCCAGCCCCCCGGTGCGCTCTTGCCGCACCCTTTCACCCTTGCCTGTGTCCTTTAGGGACCATCGGCGGTATACTCTCTGTGGCACTTTCCCTTGACCCGCGCCCGAAAGCGCGTGCCCGGCGGGCGTTACCCGCCACCCTGGTTTCGTGGAGCCCGGACTTTCCTCGCGCCCTGCGAAAGGACACGCGGCTGCCTCAGGCCCCCTGACCGGGCGGCCTATAGACCCAACCTGTCCAAATGCCAAATCAGCGGTTCCGGCCTTCATCGCGGTCGAGCAGCAATTGCCACAGGATCGCGGTGACCTCGCCATCGGGCACGCCGGTGATGCGTTCGGGCCGCCAGCGACGTTCGAACGCCTCGACCGCCTTGGCCGGCTCGGTGATGTCGTAGCCGAAACGTTCGAGCGCGAGGTAGAACGCGCCTTCGTTGTGGAACGGATCGGCCGCGGTGAGCGAAGTGGGGCGCGGCAGGCACAGCTTATACTGCGCCAGGCGATACCACGGGAACAGCTCGCCAGGATCGGTCTTGCGTATCGGCGCGACATCCGAATGGCCGACCACGTTGGCGCGCGGAATATCATGGGTGCGCACGATCCGCGCCAGCAGCGGGATCAGCGCGTCGATCTGCGCATCGGCAAACCCGCGATAGCCGCCATTCTCGGGCGCATGCCCGGGATGGTCGAGCTCGATCCCGATGCTCGCCGAATTGACGTCGCGGATGCCGCGCCAGTACGATGCTCCCGCGTGCCAGGCGCGCCGGTCTTCGGGGACCAGCCGGATCACCCCGCCCTCCTCGGTGATCAGGTAATGGGCGCTCACCTTGGCTTGCGGATCGGTCAGGCGGTCGATCGCGGTGCCGACCGGCTTCATCTCGGTATAGTGCAGCACCGCCATCGTGATCGGCAGGCTGCGCGCGTCGTGATTGGGCGAGAGGCGTTCCTCGTGAACCAGTTCGTCCTCGCCCCCTGCCATCGCGGCGCCTAACCGATCATGCCCTCGGGCTCGGGCAGGACCGCGCCGAGCACCAGTGCCCCCTCGCCGAGCTTGTACTGAAGCCCGCCTTCGAGTTCCTCGGCGAGCAGCGCGATCATGTGAGCCGCCGCGGTGCGACTGGTGATTTCGCTGTCGTCGAGATCGCCCTGCAAGGCGCGCCCGATGGTCTCGTCAAAGGCGATCCGGTCGCCGCGTGCACGCGCGACGATCTCAACCGCGCCGTCGCGGCGTTCTGCGCCGATATCGAGCGTGCCGCCGCGCACCAGCGCATCGAGCGCGATCTGGGCGAGGTTGAGCAGCACCTTGATCGCGGGCTTGGGCAGGCTCGGTTCGGCGATCGCCCAGTTGATTTCGGTGCGCTTCGCATCGGCGGCAAGCGCATCGATCACGTCCTTGGCCTCGTCGATCGGGATCGCCTCGCCGAAACCGCCGGCCGCACCGAAGGCAAGCCGGAAGAACTTCAGCTTGTCGGTGCTGATCCGCGCAGATTGCTCAAGCAATTCCATGCAGCGCGCGCGCATTGCCGGGTCCTGCTCGTCAGCGAGCAGTTCGAGCCCGTTGGCGAGCGCGCCGACGGGGGACAGCATGTCGTGGCACAGCCGCGAACACAGCATCGCGGCGAGATCGGTCTGCGAAGTCATGATCTTGTCCTAGCCATCGATGACGGCAAAAGAAAGGGCGGCAAATCCGCCCTCGCCGTCCTGCCAGAACATGACATCGCCGCCCGCGACGATCGCCCACACGCGCCCGTCGCCTGCGGCCATCGCGCGGTCGGTGGCAGAGGGCACGGCCGCGCCTGTCGGGTGCGAGTGGAAGTAGCCCAGCACCTGCGGCCCTGAACCTTCGCGCGCGCCGCGGTGGGCATCGATCAGCGCCTGCGGGTCGATTGCGAAATGGGTTTCGGGGGTGGGATGAACATTGCGCGCAGGCCGGGCCTCGGCAATGCAGGTGTCCCTGCCCAACAGCAGCCCGCAAGCCTCCTGCGGGAGCGCGGCTGCAGCATGCACGCGCATGGCGGCGAGGGCCCGGCTTGTCACTTCAATTCTCATCGCGCATGGCCATAGCATGTCAGCGAGCGAAACAATCACCGGCAGCACCGCGAATTCAGCCACCAGCCCCGCCCGCGTCGGCGTTCGACTGGATCGGGCGCTGGCCGATGCGACCGGGCTCAGCCGTGCGCGGGTGCAGGCGTTGATCGAGCAGGGCCGGGTCGAGGTGGCGGGCAGGCCGGCGACATCCGCCTCGCAGAAGGTCGCCCCCGATACGCCGTTTCGCATCACCATCCCCGCCGCCGCCGCACAGGCCGCGCCCGAAGAGATCGCGCTCGCCATCATTTACGAGGACGCGCATCTGATCGTCATCGACAAGCCTGCGGGCATGGTCGTCCACCCGGCTGCCGGGAATCGCAGCGGCACGCTGGTCAATGCGCTGTTGCACCATTGCGCCGGCCAGCTCTCCGGCATCGGCGGGGTGGCGCGCCCCGGGATTGTCCACCGCATCGACAAGGACACATCGGGCCTGCTGGTGGCCGCCAAGACCGATGCCGCGCACGAAGGCCTTGCCGCCCAGTTCGCCGCGCACAGCGTCCACCGCCGCTATCTCGCGGTCTGCGCCGGGCACCCCTCGCCTGGCACGGGCACGATCGCCGCGCGCATCGGGCGATCGGACGCCGACCGAAAGAAAATGACGGTGCTGCCCAACAATTCCTCGCGCGGGAAAACCGCCGTCACCCATTATACGGTCGAACAGCAGTTCGATCACGCCAGCCTGATCGCCTGCCGCCTCGAAACCGGCCGGACCCACCAGGTGCGCGTTCACTGTGCGTCAATCGGTCATGCGCTATTGGGAGACCCTGCCTATGGCCGCACCCCCAAACCTCTGCGCCCCGTGCTCGAACGGCTGGGCTTTGCGCGCCAGGCGCTCCATGCCGCCGAGCTCGGGTTTGCCCACCCGGTCACCAGCGCGCCGATGCGCTGGGGCAGCGATCTTCCGCAAGACATGCAGGAACTGATCGACCAACTGCGCGATTGTGATCGATGAAAAGCGCACACAGGCGCGCACAACCGGTCTATATGTAACCCCGTGGCCCAGCGCGACGGATGCCCATCAGGGGTCCCTCGCCACGCGGTCGACACAAGAAAGGTTAGGTAGGAAGTGACCAAGTCGAAGACCACCACGGTCCCCGCTTTGAGCGGTGAGCAAAGCCTCAACCGCTATCTCGCCGAAATCCGCAAGTTCCCGGTGCTCACCGCCGAGCAGGAATACATGCTCGCCAAGCGCTATCAGGAACACGAGGACCCCGAAGCCGCCGCCCAGCTCGTCTCCAGCCACCTCAGGCTCGTCGCCAAGATCGCGATGGGTTACCGCGGCTATGGGCTTCCCGTGGCCGACCTTATTTCGGAAGGCAATGTCGGGCTGATGCAGGGCGTCAAGAAGTTCGAGCCCGATCGCGGCTTCCGCCTCGCGACCTACGCGATGTGGTGGATCAAGGCCTCGATCCAGGAGTTCATCCTGCGCTCGTGGAGCCTCGTCAAGATGGGCACCACCGCGGCGCAGAAGAAGCTGTTCTTCAACCTTCGCCGGATGAAGAAGCAGCTTGAAGCCTATGAGGACAGCGACCTCACCCCCGAGGATGTGACCAAGATCGCCACCGATCTCGGCGTGCCCGAGCAGGAGGTGATCAACATGAACCGGCGGATGATGATGGGCGGCGATGCCTCGCTCAACGTCAGCTTGCGCGGGGACGAGGAAGGCGCGGGCGAATGGCAGGACTGGCTCGCCGATGACCGCCCCTTGCAGGACGAAACCGTCGCCGATGCCGAGGAAAGTCGGCTGCGCATGGAAATGCTTGGGCAGGCGATGGAGAGCCTCAACCCGCGCGAACGCCACATCCTCACCGAACGCCGCCTGACCGAAAAGCCGCAGACCTTGGAAGAGCTGTCGCAGGCCTATGATGTCAGCCGCGAACGCATCCGCCAGATCGAAGTGCGCGCCTTTGAGAAGCTGCAGAAGGCGATGCAGCGGATCGCGGGCGAACGGCTGCTGCCGGGGATTGCGTAACGCCCGGCGGGGCGAGCGGGAGATGCGATTGCACCCCGCCGCCCTGCGCTGATGAACCGCCTGCAAGCGCGCAACGGCAATGTTTCACGTGAAACATTTTCGTTGAAGGCCACCGCATGACGATCCGGCGCGGGGGCGGCTTAGGCTTTGCAGGCGCGCCCGGGGTGCGCTAATCGCCGGGCATGGCCGTCATGCTCCTGCGCCTCTTTGCCAAAGCAATCCTGTGGTTTGTCGGCATCACGCTGGCGCTGGTGATCGCGTTCAAATGGCTCCCCATCCCCGTCACTGCAACTATGCTGATGGACGAGAACGGCTTCACCAAGGAGTGGCGGAGCCTCGATGACATCGACCGCAACTTGGTCGCAGCGGTGATCGCCGCCGAGGATTCGCGCTTCTGCGAGCATTTCGGTTTCGATGCCGAGGCGATCGAACAGGCGATCGAGGAACGCCTTGCTGGCGAGCGCGAACGCGGCGCCTCGACGATCACCCAGCAGACCGCCAAGAACGTGTTCCTGTGGCAGGGCGGAGGGTTCTTCCGCAAGGGCCTCGAAGCGTGGTTCGCATTCTGGATCGAGGCGGTGTGGGGCAAGCGCCGGATCATCGAGGTCTACCTCAATGTCGCCGAAACCGGGATCGGCACCTACGGGGCCGAGGCCGGGGCGCAGCGCTATTTCGGCACCTCCGCGGCCCGGCTTTCCGCCGACGAGGCAAGCCGCATGGCCGCCGCCCTGCCCAGCCCCAAGACCCGCGCAGTAAAGAACCCCGGCGGATGGCTTCGCCGCCATGGTAACAGCATCGAACGCCGGATCGGCATCGTCAGGCGTGACGGGCTCGATAGGTGCGTCTACAGCTAGGGCGCCATGGCTCACGCACACCCACATGCACATGCGCATGCGCGACACCGCGCCGCCGATGCCGACGGCGCGGCGAGCGATTGTCACGGGCTGCACGATGCGCGCGGCCATCACCACGCGCCGACCGACTTCGGCAACGCCTTTGCGATCGGGATCGGGCTCAACCTTGCCTTCGTCGTGATCGAGGCGGCCGCGGGGCTGCTCTACGGGTCGATGGCGCTGGTCGCCGATGCCGGGCACAACCTGTCCGATGTGCTGGCGCTGGTGCTCGCCTGGGTCGCCAGCATCGCCGCGCGGCGGCCGCCTGCGGGGCGGTTCACCTATGGATACAAGAGCTCAACCATCCTCGCCGCGCTCGCCAATGCGCTGCTGCTGGCGGTGGTGATCGGGGCGATTTTGTTCGAGACGCTGCATCGCCTCACCCAGCCGCAGCAGCCCGAAGGCTGGGTGATGGTGATCGTCGCCGGGATCGGGGTGGCGATCAACACGCTCACCGCGCTGCTGTTCCTGCGCGGGCAGGAAGATATCAACATCAAGGGCGCCTATCTCCACATGGCCGCCGATGCGCTGGTGTCACTGGGGGTGGTGGCGGCGGGGATTGCGATCCTGGTGACCGGCCAGGGGTGGATCGATCCGCTGGTCAGCCTCGTTATCGTGGCGGTGATCGCGTGGGGCACCTGGGGGCTTGCGCGCGACAGCCTGATCATGGGGCTGCTGGCGGTGCCGGCGCGGATCGATCTTGGCGCGGTCAGGCAGCACCTGGCCGGGCTCGACGGGGTCAGTGCGGTGCATGATCTGCACATCTGGCCGATCTCGACCACCGAGACCGCGCTGACAGCGCATCTCGTCATGCCCGGCCGCCCGGTGAGCGACACGTTCCTGCGCGAGACCGCCGCCGCGCTCGAGGTGCGGTTCGGGGTGGGGCACACAACCTTGCAGATCGAGAGCGGCGAATATCCTTGCGACGATCCCTGCGGGACGGGGCGCTGATGGCGGCGCAGCCTCGCCCGTCCCCGTCCGATCCACAGGCGGCGCTGCGCGCGGCAATGGCGCGGCTTGCCGATGGCGATGCGGCGGCACTTGAGGACGTCTATCGCATGACCCGGGTGAAGCTGTTCGGCATAACCCTACGTATCTTGGGTGATCCAAAGGAAGCCGAGGACGCCTTGCAGGACGTCTATGTCAATCTGTGGCAGCGGGCCGACCGCTACGACCCCGCCCGCGCGAGCCCGATCGCGTGGCTGGCGGCGTTCGCGCGCAACCGTGCGATCGACCGGCTGCGCACCGGCAAGGTGCGGGCGAATGCCGTTGCGGTGGAGGAAGCCGCGCCGCTACCCGATGCCGCGCCGCTGGCCGACATGCTGCTGATCGATGCCCAACAGACCGCGCAAATCCACGCCTGCCTCAGCCTGCTCGATGATCGCACCCAGGGCCATATCCGCGCCGCCTTCTTCGAGGGGCGCACCTATGCCCAACTGGCCGAGGCTGCCGGGGTTCCGCTCGGCACGATGAAGAGCTGGATCAGGCGCGGGCTGCAACGCCTGCGCGCCTGTCTCGAAGCGAGCGAGACGCCATGAGCGCCCCCGAAGACAACGCGCCCGACGTGCCGCGCGACGATCCGCTGATCGCGGCGGAATGGGCGCTTGGCCTGCTCGAAGGCGAGGAACTGCTCGCCGCGCGCGGCAAATATGCAAGCGACCCCGGCTTCGCATGGCGCAAGGACTGGTGGGACAACTGGTTCGCGCCGCTGACCGACGAGATCGCCGGTGCCCGGCCGGGCGATCACGTATGGGCAGCGATCGCCGCGCGCGTGGCGGCGCAGCAGGGCGCGGCGTCGACCACACACTCCGCCGCCGTGCCGGGTGAAACCGTGGTTGCGCTGCGGGCCCAGGTGCGGCGCTGGCAATGGGCGGCGGCGCTGTCCTCGGCCGCCGCGGCGGTGGCGCTGGCGGTGCTGGTTTTTGCCCCCGCCCGCGCGCCGGTCGAAGCGCCAGCGCGGACCGCCGCTGCCGCGCCGATGGTGGCGACTGTGCCGATCGGCGAGAGCGGCCTCAGGCTCGATGTGACGTACATCCCGGCGAGCGAGACCATGCTGGTCGCCGCGATCGGGCTGACGGCCGACGGGGTTCACGATCACGAATTGTGGCTGGTCCCCGGCAATGGCGGGGCGCTGCAATCGCTCGGCGTGATCGCGCCGGGCGAGGTCCGCGCGGTCGCTCTGCCGCAAGCCGTCTCGGCACAGCTCGATGACAGGGCGAGCCTGGTGCTCACCCGCGAACCGATCGGCGGCAAGCCCGCGGGGCGCGATGCCGGCCCGGTGGTGGCCGAGGGTGCCTTCACCCGGGTCTGACGCCGCTTCGCTCCGCCGCGCAAAACCGGCAATTCATCCGCATTAGCGACTTGTCACGCATCCGTTGTGCCCGCTGATGCGTAACGTTCATGCGAGCTGGACAGAGCTTGCGCAAACGACAACAGACAACGGAGAATTCCAGTGACCCGCAAGAACACACTCACTGCTGCCGTCGCCGCCGCGCTCGCCACCACCACCGGCATCGTCGCCGTTCCGGCGCTGGCTGATCATCACATGGAAAAGAAGGGCGATGCCCCGATGGTCGGTGGTGCTGCCATGTATCCAACCAAGACAATCGTCGAGAATGCCGTCAACTCGAAGGACCACACTACGCTGGTCACCGCGGTGCAGGCTGCCGGGCTCGTCGAGACGCTGTCGGGCCCCGGCCCCTTTACCGTCTTCGCCCCCACCAATGCCGCCTTCGCCAAGCTGCCGGCCGGCACGGTCGAAACCCTGGTGAAGCCCGAGAACAAGGGAACGCTCACCAGTATCCTCACCTACCATGTCGTGGCCGGCAAGGTCTCGGCGAGCCAGCTCATGGGCATGATCACGCAGGGCGGCGGCAAGACTGAGCTGAAAACCCTCAATGGCGGCATGCTGACCGCGCGGGTCGAAGGCGGAAAGGTCGTGCTGACCGATGCCAAAGGCGGCAAGGCGACCGTGACTCAGGCCGACGTTTTCCAGTCTAACGGCGTGATCCACGTGACCGACGGCGTGTCTCTGCCCGCCTGAGAGATGCGCTTTTCGAAATAGCGTCGCCTCCGATTTCCCCACCCCTCCGCACGCAGGGGCGGCGCTCGACCCGGCCCCGTCTGTCCCATCCTCCAGGGCCAGGCGGGGCTTTTGGTTTTCGATAGCGAAGATACCCCTCCGTCACCGCTGCGCGGTGCCACCTCCCCATTGCTACGCAACGGGGAGAGACTGAAGGCAACCTAAGCCGCCGCTTCCTTCTTCGCCTCGCCGCCGATCACGCGGACGGGTTCCTTCTTGCCCGCGACCACGTCTGCGTCGATCACGATTTCGGTGACATCGTGGAGGTCGGGCAGGTCGAACATCGTGTCGAGCAGCAGGCCTTCGACGATCGAGCGAAGCCCGCGCGCCCCGGTCTTGCGCTTGATCGCGCGCTCGGCGATCGCTTGCAGCGCGTCGGCGGTGAAGGTCAGTTCGACGTCCTCAAGCTCGAACAGCTTGCGGTATTGCTTGACCAGCGCATTTTTGGGTTCGCTGAGGATCGTCACCAGCGCGGGCACGTCGAGATCGTGAAGCGTGGCGATCACCGGCAGGCGGCCGACGAACTCGGGGATCAACCCGAACTTGAGGAGATCCTCAGGCTCGGACTTCTCGAGCAGCTCGCCCACACGGCGCTTGTCGGGATCGGCGACATGCGCGCCGAAGCCGATGCTGCGCTTCTGCAGGCGGTCGGCAATGATCTTGTCGAGACCCGCGAAGGCGCCGCCGCAGATGAAAAGGATGTTGGTGGTGTCGACCTGCAGGAATTCCTGCTGCGGATGCTTGCGCCCGCCCTGCGGCGGCACGCTGGCGGTGGTGCCTTCCATCAGCTTCAAGAGCGCCTGCTGCACCCCTTCGCCCGACACGTCGCGGGTGATCGAGGGGTTTTCGGCCTTGCGCGTGATCTTGTCGATCTCGTCGATGTAGACGATCCCGTGCTGCGCCTTCTCGACATTATAGTCGGACGCCTGGAGCAGCTTCAGAATGATGTTCTCGACATCCTCGCCGACATAGCCCGCCTCGGTCAGCGTGGTGGCGTCGGCCATGGTGAAGGGCACGTCGAAAGTGCGCGCCAGCGTCTGCGCCAGCAGGGTCTTGCCCGAACCGGTCGGGCCGACCAGCAGGATGTTCGACTTGGCGAGTTCAACATCGCCCGCCTTGCCCGAATGCTTGAGCCGCTTGTAATGGTTGTGCACCGCCACCGAGAGCACGCGCTTGGCGCGATCCTGACCGATCACGTAGTCATTGAGGGTGGTGAAGATGTCCATCGGCGTCGGGATCTCGCCATCTTTCTTGCCCGCGATCCCGGCCTTAGTTTCTTCGCGGATGATGTCGTTGCAAAGCTCGACGCATTCATCGCAGATGAACACCGTGGGGCCGGCAATCAGCTTGCGCACCTCGTGCTGCGACTTCCCGCAGAAGCTGCAGTAAAGGGTGCTCTTGCTATCGGATCCGCTCAATTTGGTCATTCCTGTGTCCTCGAATCCGGCGCTGGACGCAGCACGCTGCGACAGGCGGATTCGGCAAATGTATCCATGACACCGGACGAATCAACACATGGTGCGAGATTTCGTGCGGTAAAGCAGCAAGCCCATGGCGCGAAGCGGGGGGAAAGTCAGCCCCGTTCGGCGCCTGTCCCGGCGCGGTGCAGGTGCCGGGCAAGGCCTTATTCGGGCGCGCCGCCCGATCCGCCTTCGGACCCCGCATCCTCGTTTTCGGGCCGGGTTTCAAACACCTTGTCGACCAGTCCGAACTCCTTGGCTTCCTCGGCTTCGAGAAAGGTGTCGCGGTCCATCGCCTTTTCGATCTCCTCGAGGCTGCGTCCGGTGAACTTGACGTAGAGATCGTTCATGCGCGCCCGGATGCGCAGGATTTCGCGCGCCTGGATCTCGATGTCCGATGCCATCCCGCGCGCCCCGCCCGAAGGCTGGTGGACCATGATCCGGGCATTGGGAAGCGCGATCCGCATCCCCGGCTCGCCCGCGGCCAGCAGGAAGCTGCCCATCGAAGCGGCCTGCCCGATGCACACCGTCGAAACGCGCGGTTTGATATATTGCATGGTGTCGAAGATCGACAGGCCCGCGGTCACCACCCCGCCGGGCGAGTTGATATACATGCTGATCGGCTTGGAGGGGTTTTCGCTTTCAAGGAACAGCAGCTGGGCAACGATCAGGCTCGCCATGCCGTCCTCGACCTGCCCGGTGACGAACACGATCCGTTCGCGCAGCAGGCGGCTGAAGATGTCGAAGCTGCGTTCGCCCCGGCTGGTCTGTTCGACCACCACGGGCACCAGCGCGCCGGTGACAGGATCGCGGGTGAATTGCCCCTGCGTGCCGTAGGTTTCGTGCGCGGTGCCGAACAGATCGATCATGGATGCCCTGCCTTGTTGTTTCAAGCTGGCTATGTCGGAGGCTGGGGGGCAATTTCAAGGGCGTTTACCGTGTTCATGTGAATTGCCCAGAGGCGGGCTTTCGCAGGCGGGCACATTTTGGCGCTTGAGCCTGCGCGCGCGCGTGGCAAACATCGAGAAATGCACCGCATGAACTTCGCCCTACCGGCCCTCGCTTTGCTTCTCGCCGCCACCGCCACCGCCGCGCGCGCGCAGGAGGCTGAGCCCGATCCTGCCGCTGCGGCCGAGACACAAATCGAGCGCATCCGCACGCTCGACGATGCAGGGCCGGAGCTGAATGCGGTGATCGTCTACACCCCGGATGCCGCTCTCGTCGCAGCCGCGAACGCGGCGCGGGGTCCGCTCGCCGGGCGCACGGTGCTGGTCAAGGACAATATCGAGACCGTGGAATGGGCGACCACTGCGGGCTCTCTCGCCCTTGCCGACGCAGACACCTTGCGCGATGCACCGTTGATCGCGCTGCTCCGCCAGAACGGAGGGGTGGTGCTGGGCAAGACCAATCTTTCCGAATGGGCCAATATCCGCTCGAACAATTCGACCAGCGGGTGGAGCGCGGTCGGCGGGCTGACGAAGAACCCCTATGCGACCGACCGCAATGCCTGCGGCTCCTCCTCGGGCAGCGGCGCGGCGATTGCGGCGGGGTTCGCCTGGGCCGCGATCGGCACCGAGACCAATGGTTCGATCACCTGCCCTGCGAGCATCAACGGCCTCGTCGGGTTCAAGCCCAGCGTCGGGATCGTCAGCCGCACCCATGTGGTGCCGATTTCCTCCACGCAGGACACCGCCGGGCCGATGACGAAGACGGTCTATGACGCCGCGCTGCTGCTCACCGCCATCGCGGGCGAGGACACCGCCGATCCGGTGACGCGCGAGGCCACGCGCGTCGCGGACTACACCGCCGGGCTCGACATGGCCTCGCTCGTCGGGGTGCGGATCGGCGTGCTGCGCGGCGCAGTGGGCAATCGCGAGGACGTGAAGGCGCTGTTCGAGGCCGCGCTCGCCGATCTCACCCGTGCAGGCGCGGTGCTGGTCGATGTCGAATATGCCCCGCCCGGCGAGCTGTGGGAGGCCTCGCTGCCGGTCCTGCTGTATGAACTCAGGGTCGAAATGGACAGATACCTCTCCGCCCGCCCCGGCACCGCAGGGCCGCGCAGCCTTGCCGACGTAGTCGCCTTCAACCAGGCACACGCCGCCGAGGAGCTGCGCTGGTTCGGGCAGGAATTGTTCGAACAGGCGCTCGAGACCACCGAAGCCGAGGCCTACGCGAAAAACCTCGCCACGCTCCGGCGGCTGACGCGGGACGAGGGGATCGACCGGTTGCTCGCCCAAAACACGGTCGCCTTCCTCGTTGCGCCCACGCAGGGACCGGCATGGAGCACCGACCTCGTCAACGGCGACAATTTCAACGGACGGATCGGCGCGGGCTATCTCGCCGCAATCGCCGGCTACCCGCATCTGACCGTGCCGATGGGCGCGGTCGAGGGCTTGCCGGTGGGTGTCAGCATCATCGGCGGGCAGTGGCAGGACCACGCGGTGCTCAAGGCAGGCGCGGCCTACGAGAAGGCACGCTCCGCCAAACTGCCCGCGCCCTCCTTCAAACCGTGGAAACCGGCAGGAGAGTAATGCCTATCCTCCCCCTCCCTGAAGGGAGCGAAGAGGAAACACCCAAGCTCCGATCGAATGAACCCCGGCCGTCGCAGCGGCGAGGGGTGGGTCGAACGGTCAGGCCTGCCACTGGCTAAGCGGTCTGGTCGGAGCCTTAGTTCTCGGCAGCCGCCTTTTTGACCGGGGCTTTCTTGGCCGGGGCTTTCTTGGCCGACTTGGCCTCGGCGACCTCGGCCGGAGCCGCTTCCTTCTTGGCCGCGGGCTTCTTCGCCGGTGCTTTCCTCGCGGGCTTTTGTTCCGCAGCCGGGGCCTCCTCGGCGGCAGCCTCAGCCTTCTTGCCCGGAGCCTTTTTCTTTGCCGGAGCCTTCTTCGGCACAGGGGCGGGTTCGGCGGCATCTTCGGCCTCGATTGCAGCCTGAAGTTCCTCGACGGTCACTTCGCGGGTTGCGATCTCGGCCTTGTCGAACAGGAAATCGACCACCTTGTCTTCATACAGCGGGGCGCGCAGCTGCGCGGCGGCCATCGGTTCGGACTGGATATACTGGACGAACCGCTCACGATCCTCAGCCCGGTATTGCATCGCGGCCTGCTGGATCAGCATCGACATTTCCTGACCGGTGATCTCCACCCCGTTGGCCTGCCCGATTTCCGAAAGCAGCAGCCCGAGACGCACGCGGCGTTCGGCGATCGCGCGGTAATCGTCCTTCTCGTCCTCGATCTGCTTGAGCGCGGCGACCGGATCCTCGTCGCGCGCGGCTTCCTGCTGGAGCTGCGCCCAGATCTGCTGGAACTCGGCCTCGACCATGGTTCCGGGGACTTCGAAGCTGTGGCCCGCAGCCAGCTGGTCGAGCAGCGCGCGCTTCATCTGGGTGCGGGTGAGACCGGCGGTCTGCTGTTCCAGCTGGCCGCGCATGATTTCCTTCAATTTGTCGAGGCTGTCGATCCCGAGGTTCTTGGCGAAATCATCGTCGATCAGCGTTTCGGTCTCGACCTTGACCGCCTTGACCGTGACATCGAAGGTCGCTTCCTTGCCGGCCAGATGCGCGGCCTGGTAATCGGCCGGGAAGGTGACGGTGATGGTCTTCTCCTGCCCGGTCTTGACGCCCGCCAGCTGGTCTTCGAAGCCGGGGATGAAGGTGCCCGAACCCAGCACCAGCGCCGCATCCTCGGCCTTGCCACCGTCGAACTCGACCCCGTCGAGCTTGCCGACGAAGTCGATGATTAACTGGTCGCCATCGGCCGCCTTCTTCGTCTTGGGGGCATCCTTGTAGCTCTTGTTCTGGCCTGCGATCCCGGCGAGCGCCTCGTCGACCTGCGCCTCGGTGACCGGGACGACCAGCCGTTCGAGCCTCAGGCCCTCGATCTGCGGCGCCTCGATCGCAGGCAGCACTTCGAGGCTGACGGTGATCTCGGCATCCTGGCCTTGCGCATAATCATCCTTCAACCCGATTTCGGGCTGCATCGCAGGCCGCAGCGCCTCGTCGCGCACCAGCTTGTCGACCGATTCGCGGATGGTGTCGTTGACGATCTGGGCGTGCAGCGCCTCACCGTGCATCTTGCGGACCAGATTGGCGGGCACCTTGCCCGGACGGAACCCCGGCATCCGCACCTGCGGCGCGATCTTCTTGATTTCCGCATCGACCTTGGCGGCCAGATCGTCGGCCGGAATGATGATCTGATAGGCGCGCTTGAGCCCTTCGTTGACAGTCTGCTTGGTCTGCATGGGAACTGGTCTTCTAGCCTTCTTCACGAGAATTCGATTAAGTCAGGGTTCGCTCACAGCAGCGAATTTGGTGCGGGCGAAGGGACTCGAACCCCCACATCTTGCGATACCAGAACCTAAATCTGGCGCGTCTACCAATTTCGCCACGCCCGCATGCCCGAACGAAGCCGCGCGGGAAGCGATAGCCCCCCGCGCGTACGTCCCAGCGCCTCTATCCCCCCCGAACCAAAAGGGCAAGCGCAACACGCTTGAAGGCGGCGGGATAGGTGATTAAGGGCGCGCGGATGAACGATAAGACGCCCGATCCCGCCCCGCAAACACCTCCCGTTGCCACCCCCGGCGGCGACGTGCCGCCCGACCATCTTTCGGTCAATCCCGGCAGCCCGTTCTTCGATGCCGAGAAGCTCCAGCGCGGGGTCGGGATCCGGTTCAAGGATAGGGTGCGCACCGATATCGAGGAATATTCGATTTCCGCAGGCTGGGTGCGGGTGCAGGCCGGCAAGACCCTCGACCGCAAGGGTCGCCCGCTGACGATCAAGCTCACCGGCCCAGTCGAAGCCTGGTACGAAGACCTGGGCGAGAACCCGCCGATTGCACGCAAGGGCTAGGGTCCGGGTTTCGGCGCACGGCCGGCCGCGCTTGCCAAACCGGGTGATTGCGCGCAGGTGGCGGCGGCTATGTCCGCGCTGCGCAAACCCGAAGTTGTCATCATCGGCCGGCCCAATGTCGGCAAGTCGACGCTGTTCAACCGGCTCGTCGGCAAGAAGCTCGCGCTGGTCGACGATCAACCGGGGGTGACGCGCGATCGGCGCATGGGCGATGCGGTGATCGCCGGGCTCAACTTCACCATCGTCGATACTGCCGGGTGGGAGGACGAGGACGAACTCAGCCTGCCGGGGCGGATGCGCAAGCAGACCGAAGCCAGCCTGGCGGGCGCGGATGCAGCGCTGTTCGTGGTCGACGCGCGCGCCGGGCTGACCCCATTGGACGAGGAGATCGCCCGCTACCTGCGCGAACAGGAGGTGCCGGTGGTGGTGGTTGCCAACAAGGCCGAAGGCGCAGCCGCGGAGCACGGGGTGCTCGAAGCCTACGCGCTGGGGCTTGGCGAACCGCTGGCGCTTTCGGCCGAGCATGGCGAGGGCATCGCCGACCTGTTCGGCGGGCTATGGCCGATCATCGGCGCCAAGGCCGAAGGCTGGGAGGAAGCCGATGACCGTGCCCGCGCCGAAGCCGCCGCGCTGGACGAAGATGATCGCCCCTCGGGCCCGCTCAAGCTCGCCATCGTCGGGCGGCCCAATGCCGGCAAGTCGACGCTGATCAACCGCCTGCTGGGCGAAGACCGGCTGCTGACCGGCCCCGAAGCCGGGATCACCCGCGATTCGATCGCGATCGACTGGCACTGGACCGATCCGGTATCAGGCGAAGCGCGCGAGGTCCGGCTGATCGACACCGCCGGCATGCGCAAGAAGAAGAACGTCACCGAGAAGCTCGAACGGCTCTCGGTCGCCGATGCGCGCCGGGCGGTCGATTTTGCCGAGGTCGTGGTGCTGCTGCTCGATGCGACGCAGGGGCTCGAACATCAGGATTTGAAGATTGCCAGCCTCGTGCTCGAAGAGGGCCGCGCGCTGATGATCGCGATCAACAAGTGGGATGTCGCGCAGGACGCGAGCAAGCTGTTCAACGGTATCCGCGCCGCGCTCGACGATGGGTTGGCGCAGGTGCGCGGGCTGCCGCTGTTTGCGGTCTCGGCCAAGACCGGCAAGGGGCTCGACCAGATGCTCGCCGGGGCCTTCGCGCTGCGCGAGGCGTGGTCGAAGCGGGTGCCGACCTCGGCATTGAACCGCTGGTTCGACTATGCGCTCGAAGCCAACCCGCCGCCCGCGCCCGGTGGCAAGCGGATCAAGCTGCGCTACATCACCCAGGCCGGGACGCGCCCGCCGCGCTTCGTGATCTTCGGCACCCGGCTGGACCTGCTCCCCAAAAGTTACGAACGCTATCTGGTCAACGGCATCCGCGCCAAACTGGGGTTCGACGCGGTGCCGGTGCGGGTGACGCTGAAAGCCAACAAGAACCCATACGCGAAGGACTAGGCTGGCCGTCATGCTGTTCGACATTCTCGCCGCTGCCGCCGAGGCACCCTACACGCCCTTCGCCTTTGAGATCCTCGAACGCACCGCGTCGGCCCCGCGGGTGCAGCAGGTGGTGCAACTAAGCCTCGCGCCCGCCTTCCTGCTTTCGGGGATCGGAGCGGTGATGAATGTCATCATGAGCCGGATGATCTGGATCGCCCAGCGGATCGACAAGCTCGAAGACAAACTGGAGGAGCATCGCAGCGCAAAACATTCGCGCGAGCTTGCCTGGCTGGTGCGGCGGCGCAAGCTGACGCAGGGCGCGATCCTGTTTTCGACCGCGGCGGCGGTAATCATCAGCATCGTCATCGGACTGCTGTTCATCTCGGCCTACATCACCGCGCAGATCGGAACGCTGATCGCCGGTCTGTGGGTGCTGACGATGGCGCTGCTGGTGACCGGCCTGCTGTTCTTCCTGCGCGAAACCCGACTGGCTGCAAGCGGCGCGCAGGTGGCGAAGGACCAGAGCTGAAGGCAAGCGGGCGGGCAGCGCAACCGCGCCCACGTCGCCCTTCCCGCTTTGCCGCGCGGGCGTGCGCTGCGCCCTAGCTGTCGCCCGCGGGCGCGCTCTGGAGCTGGCAGTAATTGCTGAGGCCCATGCGCTCGATCAGTTCGAACTGGGTTTCGAGGAAATCGACATGCTCTTCCTCGTTCTTGAGGATGTAAGCGAACAGCTCGCGGCTGACGAAGTCGCGCACTTTTTCGCAATGCTCGATCGCATCGCGCAGCAGCGGGATCGCCTCGTGCTCCAATGCGAGGTCGGCCCTGAGGATTTCCTCGACATTCTCCCCGACCTTGAGCTTGTGGATCGCCTGAAAGTTGGGCAGCGCCTCGAGGAAGAGAATGCGTTCAGCCAGCTTGTCGGCGTGCTCCATCTCCTCGATGCTCTCGTGGCGTTCATAGGCCGCGAGCTTCTTGAGGCCCCAATTGTCGAGCACGCGGTAATGCAGCCAGTACTGGTTGATCGCGGTCAGCTCGTTGGTGAGCGCCGCGTTCAGATATTCGATGACCTTGGCGTCGCCCTTCATGGCGGATGCTCCTTGCGAAATGTCAAAGCGCCTTGCGGCATGATCGGCTAAATAGCCGTCCGCATGGTCGTTTCGCAAGGGATTTCGAGAAATTTTCTATGTGAATCAGAAACTTGCGAGAGGTTCGCAGTTGCGGAAATCAAGCCTTATGCTGCGAATGCCTCGCAGCAGGCTGCCGCGCGCTCGGTCTCTATGATTTGTTGCGCCTCATCAAGGCATTGTCCGCAATTCGGCCGCTTGCCCAGCGTCGCATAGGTCGCCTCTGCGTCGCCATTGCAAGAAAGCGCGGCCTTGCGCAGATCGGTTTCGCGAATGGCATTGCAGATGCAGATATACATGGGCGCTCGAATCACTCCTGCGAGGCGTTTGCAGGAGGCAAATTATGCGAGTTATTCTCAATAACAAGCGGTTTTTTGGTTGCGCATCGGATCGGCGTTGCGAAATCCCCGCGCATGCGGCGCTGCGGGCGGCGGTTCGGCCTTGCGGCAAGCCTGCGCCAGCCGGACGCCGCCACACGAAAGGTTGGCCAGTGGCGTGCTTCACTTCCGCAGTGGAAACACCGTCCGATAGGTCAGGCACCGCCACAGCCATTCGAGCGGGCCGTAGCGATAGCGGTCGAGCCATGGTTTCGACCATGCCAGCATCGCCGCGCAGGTCAGCACCACTACAAGGTAAAGCTGCGGCCGGTTCAATTCCCCGAACAGCCCGAGTGCCCAGCCGTGAAAGACGAACATCATCACCACCGAGGTGCCGAGATAGTTGGTGAAAGCCGCACGCCCCGCGGCGCGCACCCGCTCACCCAGCCAGCCCGTCGCCGAGGGGGCATAGACCACCAGCAGAGCCGCCAGCCCCAGCACCATCCACAGGCGCGGCAAAGGGCTGATGCCGACAAACCCGGCGAGCGTGCCGTAATAGGTAAAGCCCCCCGATTGCACCACCAACCCGATTGCAAGGTGGGCAAGTCCGCCCACGATCAGCCCAGCCCAGCCCCATCCCAGCATCTTGCCGCGCGAAATGCTCCCGCTGAAAAACCCGATCCGGTACAGCGCCATCCCGATCAGCATCAGCGGCAACGTCTCCAGCCCGAACAGCAGCGCGTTCATCAGCGGATCGCTCCACTGTTCGGTCAGCCGGTGGGTTACCAGCGCGCCATAGTCGCCCGCGGCAATCGCGGCATTGGGGACATCGCTGCGCGCCAGCGTCGCGTCGATCTCGGCCACCATCCCGGCGCGCTGTTCAAGCAGTTCGGGCGAGCTTTCACCGAACGGCGTGTCGACGATCAGCCACGGCATCAACAGGAACAGATAGAACAGCACGCCGATCATGTATCCGGCGAGACCCGCCCACAGCTGCGCCTTGATGCTCCACCGCAGACAGGCCAGCGCGACGAAGCCGAACACGGCGTAATAGAACAGGATGTCGCCGGGCCAGATGAAGAAGAAATGGATCATCCCGAACACGGCCAGAATGGCGAGCCGCCATGCCTGCAGCCAGCGCGTTGCGCCGCGCGCCCAGGCCTTTTCCATGAACAGATAGATCCCCGCGCCGAACAGCAGGGTGAACAGCCCGCGCATCTTGCCATCGATCAGGATGAACTGCGCGATCCACAGCCATCCGCCCGGATCGCCGGGATCGGTCTGGAAGGCGGCAGGGTACATGTAGGCGTCCATCGGTTGACCGAAGGCGACGATATTGGCGGCAAGAATGCCCATCACCGCAAGCCCGCGGATGAAATCGAGCGTATCGATCCGCTCGCCCGCGCCGACCGGAGCGATTGCGCGCTCATGATCGCCGAAGATGTCCCGTGCTGCGCGCGGCGTCAGCGTGTCGCCCATGTCTGTCCCCCAAACCCTTTGGCGCAAGGATAATGGACCACTCCGAAGGACTTGGGAAGTGCGCTAGTCGATTGTGGCCGCGCCTTCGCCGAGCGGCGCGGCACGAAGTCTCAGCCCTGACCAGCGACCACGCAGGCCTGGCCTTCGCGCTTAAGCGCGGTGCAGGCGCGCGAGGCTTCGGCCTCGCTGGTGAAACCGGTTGCGAGCAGGCGGGTGAGCTTGCCGCTCGGGATCAGGGTCTTCTGGGTGCCGGCCAGCGCCGCGTGGCTGGCGAGCTGGTTCCAGAGGCGGTCGGCATTGGCGGCGACGCCGAAGGCGCCGAGTTGCACCCGCCAGCGCCCTGCGCTCCGCACGACCGTTGCAGGCAGGGCGGAGATTTCGCTTGCGGGCCGGCCGGTCTGAAGCGGCGGCATGGCGACCGGCGTGGCAACCGGCACCGGGGTCGCAGCCGAAGCCCGCGTGCTGACGGCAACGGCCGGGCCCTGTGTCGGCGCGCCCGCCCCCAGATCGGCGGCGGCCAGATCGGCTGCACGCTGTCCCTTTGCTGCGGCATCGATCTCGCGCGCCAGCGACTGCGCCTGGCTGCGCTGCACCTGCGGCACGTACTGGTCCATCTGGCCCAGCGCGTCCTTGGCCTGCGGCAGGCCCGCCGAACTGGCGAGCGTCATCAGCGCGTAGGCACGCACCCAGTCGCGCGGCGCGTAGTCGGCGTTGAAGTGCGAAAGACCGAGCACATATTGCGCGCGCGGATCGCCGCGATCGGCTGCGGCGCGGATCAGCGGCATCGCCTTGTCCTGTTCGCCGTCCTGAAACAGCATCAGCCCGAAATTGTCCGCCGCCTTGACATGACCGCGCCTGGCAGCCTCTTCGTAGAGCTTGCGGGCGCGGACATTGTCGGTCGTCACCCCGCGGCCCAGGCGGTAGGCCTGGGCAAGGTTGAACAGGGCATCGGCATCGCCTTGCGCAGCCGGTTCCTGCCATTCGGCCACGGCCTGCTGATAATTGCCCGCGCTCCATGCATCGACGCCCGCCTTGACATCGGCCAATGCCGGGACCGCGAGCGCCGCAGTCAGGCTTGCAGCAGCGCCCCAAGCCAGACGTGCCCGCCTGCCCTTTGCCAATGCTGTGACTGTCCAAACCATATGCGCCTCGCGGCCTGAGTGACGGGGTTGATACGTGCCGACGCGTCGAGCGTTTCGGCTTCAAATAAATCAGACACGGTTAGCAAAGCGTTGCCATCCACCCGGTGGATGCGCAGGCGGCCCGGCTGCGGCACTATTGTCCAGCCGCGAGCACGCCGGGTGAGCGGTGTTAACCCTAAATTAGGGGTATCCTGCGATCCCGTGTCCAACCACCCGCTGTCAGGCGTTGCAATAGGGCAGCGTGGCGGGCCTATCCAGGGGGACTCAGGCGTTGCGTGTACTCGCTTTGGCATCGCAGAAAGGTGGATCGGGCAAGACCACCTTGTCGGGACATCTCGCCGTTCAGGCCCAGCGTTCCGGCGCCGGCCCGGTCGTGCTGATCGATATCGATCCGCAGGGCTCGCTGGCGGATTGGTGGAACGAGCGCGAGGCGGAATATCCCGCCTTTGCGCAAACCACCGTGGCGCGGCTCGCCAATGACTTGCAGGTGCTGCGTCAGCAGGGTTTCAAGCTGGCGGTGATCGATACCCCGCCGGCCATCACCATGGCGATCCAGTCGGTCATCAGCGTGGCCGAACTGATCGTGGTGCCGACCCGCCCCAGCCCGCATGATCTGCGCGCGGTCGGCGCGACGGTCGATCTGTGCGAACGCGCGGGCAAGCCGCTGGTATTCGTCGTCAATGCCGCCACACCCAAGGCCAAGATCACCTCCGAGGCCGCCGTCGCGCTGTCGCAGCACGGCACGGTCGCGCCGATCACGCTTCACCACCGCACCGATTTCGCTGCTTCGATGATCGACGGGCGCACCGTGATGGAAGTCGACCCCGAAAGCCGCAGCGCCGCCGAAATTGCCGCGCTGTGGCGCTACATTTCGGACCGGCTCGAAAAGAACTTCCGCCGCACCGTGTTTGCTGCTGCCCCCAATGGCGCTGCGCAGATGGGCGGCGTGCCCCGGCCCGCGGGCGGCTTCGGCCGCCGGGTGGCGCAGTAAAGCGCCCCTGGAGGACACGGGCGATGTCCGACACCGGCTTTGCCTCGCTCGGCCCCACCTTGCTGGCACGCAAGGGCGGCGCCAAGCCCGCGATGCGTCCGCAATTGCCGACGCTGGCGGTCGAAGAGGCCGAACCTGCGCAGATCGCCGAGGAACAGCTCGAGGACCTGGGCTGGAACGACATGGGCGATGCCGATCACGACAGCAATGGCGGCGGCGAAGTGGTGCCGATCCACGGCGGCTTTGCCGAAGACGAGACTGCGCCCGCTTCGAGCCCGATCGTGCGCCGTCAGCAGCGCCGGCTCGAACAGCGCGTGCTCGCCGATGCGGTGATGACTGGGTCCGAGGATAAGGATGCGGACATCGAGGCCGAAGATGCCGAAGATGACATCGACGCGATCGACGCGGGCGACGATATCGAGCCAGCCGATGCGGCTGCAATCATTCCGCTGGCGACCAAGCCGCGCACCCCTGCCGCTGCCCGCCCTGCCCGCAGCCTCGCGCAGCCGCGCCGCGCCGCGTTCACCTTGCGGCTCGACCCGGAGCGTCATCTCAAGCTCCGGCTTGCAGCGACGATGCAGGGCGTCAGCGCGCAGGCGCTGCTGACCGACGCCCTCGATGCGATGCTCACCGAATTTGCCGATCTCGACATCATCGCCAGCCACCTCAAACGCCACTGATTTGCCACCACCACGATCAACCCAACCCAACCGACCGTTTACCAGCAGGATCAACAAAGGGACAACACGCCATGGACCGCAGCATCAAGACCGGGAGCACCGCGCCGCGACTTGCGCTCGCCGTCTCGACCGCACTGGCAGGCATTGCGCTGGCCGGGTGCTCGACATCGGCGGCGCCGCGCGCCGAGGTGTCTTTCGCAAGCGCGCAATCGGCGCTCAACAAGGGCCAGATCGACAAGGCAATCGGGCATGCCGAGGCCGCGGTGCTGGCCGATCCGCGCAATCCGGGCTTCCGCGCCCTGCTGGGTGCGGCCTACCTCGAAGCCGGACGGTTTCAGTCGGCCGCGACCAGCTTCGGCGACGCGCTTGATCTGGGCGATGAGAACCCGCGCACGGTCCTGAGCTTCGCGCTCGCCAAGATCGCGCTCGGCGAAGGCCGGGCGGCGATCGCGGTGCTGGACGAATATGCCGCGCTGATCGATCCGGCCGATCTTGGCCTTGCGATGGCGCTCGCCGGGCAGCCCGAACGCGGCACCCATGTGCTGATCAATGCCCTGCGCGCCAATGAAGCCACCCCGAAGCTGCGGCAGAACCTTGCTTACGCCTATGCGCTGGCGGGCAACTGGCGCGCGGCACGGGTGATGGCGGCCGAAGATGTGCCCGCCGACGAGCTCGACCAGCGCCTCACCCAGTGGGCGGCCATGTCGGCCCCCGAATATTTCCAGACGCGGGTGGCAAGTCTTCTCGATGTCAGCCCGCGCAGCGATGGCGGCCAGCCGCAGCGCCTCGCGCTCGCCAATTTCCCGAGCCAGGACATGATGGTCGCCGAAGCCGCGGCCCAGGCCCCTGCCGAAGCGCTGGCCGAAGCCACAGTCGAGGCTCCGGTCGCTGCTCCGGTGGCAAGCTTTGCCGATGCCTTCCCCGCACCGTCGGTCGAAACCGTCGATCCCTCGGGCTCGGCAGGCGGGGTGCGTTACGTGTCCGTCCCGGTGGTGCAGGCGCTGCCCGCGCCGGATGCCCGCCCGGTGCGCGCCACCCGGGTCGCCGGTGCGAGCCCGCAGCGCCGCATGGCTGCCGCCGCCCCGGTTGCCGCATCCACTGACAAGGGCGCCGCGACCCATCTCGTCCAACTCGGCGCCTATGACAGCAAGATCGAGGCCGAACGCGGCTGGTCGGCGCTCAAGAGCCGCTTCCCGCAGCTCAAGGATCACGACGTCGTGATTACCCAAGCGGTGGTCAACGGCCGGACCTTCTGGCGGGTCGCGGCGGCCGGGTTCGGCGCGATGAGTGCCAAGAGCATGTGCGCCACGATCAAGTCGGCCGGGCGCGGCTGCTTTGCCTACGCGGCAACCACTCCCCCGCCGGGCGCGGTCGATCGCAGCGTGCGGATGGCCGCGCGTTCCAAGTAAAATCCGAGAGCTTCGCGGCCGCGCGCCGCGTTGACATTCAGCGACACTGCCCCCGGACGGCTGCGGCCCTCCGGGGGTTTTGTTTGCTCACGTCCCGACCCTGATGCCGCCTTTCCACAGGCCCAGCACCCGGCCCTCGGCACCCTGCCGGTCGAACGGGGTGTTGTCGGCGGTCGCCTCCATCTTGCGGCGATCGATGATCCACGGCGCGTCGGGATCGATCAGCGCCAGATCGGCCTCGAGCCCCACTTCGAGCGCGCCCGCGGGCACCCCGAGCAGCCGCGCCGGGTTGGTGGCGGTCAGCGTAAAGGCGCGCGCAGTGTCGATCACCCTGTCGCGCACGAGATTGAGCGTCATCGCCAGCAGGGTCTCGGCCCCCGCCATGCCCGGTGCGGCATCGGCGAAGGGAAGGCGCTTGTCCTCGGGCCCGCGCGGATCGTGGCTGCTGGCGATCACGTCGATGGTGCCATCGGCAATCGCGGCGCGCGCGGCCTGCCGGTCGGCCTCGGCACGCAGCGGCGGCGAAAGCCGGGCGAAGGTGCGGTAATCGGCGGTGGCGAGGTCCGAGAGCATGAAGTGCGCAGGGGTGATGCCGCATGTCACCCGCAGCCCGCGCGCCTTGGCCTCGCGCACGAGAGCAAAACCCTTCGCGGTGGTGACCTGCCGCACATGGATCCGCGCGTCGGCCATTTCGGCGAGCGCAATGTCGCGTGCAATCGCCAGCGCTTCCGCCTCGGCGGGGGCGGCTGCGAGGCCCCGGCGGGTGGCGATCTCGCCCGCGGTCGCCGCCGCCTCGCCGACAAGGCCGCCATCCTCGGCATGGGTGACGACGACGAGGTCGAGCATCGCGGCATACTGCAACAGTCGCAGCATCACTCCCGAATCGGCGATCCAGCGCCGCCCGGTGGCGATCCCGCGTGCGCCTGCCTCGCGCATCAGCGCGATCTCGGCCAGTTCGCGCCCCTCCAGCCCGCGGGTCGCCGCCGCCAGAGGGTGCACCCACAGATCAGGCTTGCCGCTCTTGGCGATGAAGTTGACCCGGCTCGGCAGATCGAGCGGAGGGGACTGATCGGGCATCAGCGCCGCCCGGGTGATCCCGCCGAAATGGAACGCCGGCTTGTCGACCGCAAACACGCCGAGATCGACCAGCCCGGGGGCGAGCAGCCTGCCGCGCGCGTCCACGATCTCATCGCCCGGCTGCGCGCGGAGGTCCGGCCCCAGCCCCTCGATCCGTCCGTCCGCACAGCGCAGCGCGCCCGCGACGATGGTCTCGCCGGTGACCAGACGGGCATTGGTGATGGTCAGCGGCCGTGTCTGCTTCATGGCGTCCAGCCCTCCACCGCGCGCGCCTCGCGGGTGAGGATGTCGAGGCAGGCCATGCGGATCGCAACGCCCATTTCGACCTGCCGTGTGATCAGCGAATGATCGGCCAGATCGGCGACCTCGCTGTCGATCTCGACCCCGCGGTTCATTGGTCCGGGATGCATCACCAGCGCACCCGAAGCCGCACGCGCGAGGCGCCTTGCGGTGAGCCCGTAGAGGTGGCGATATTCGCGCGCCGAGGGGATGAACTGCCCACTCATGCGTTCCGACTGGAGCCGCAGCATCATCACCGCATCAACCCCGTCGAGCGCGGCATCGAAGCTCTGGAACACCTCCACGCCCATTGCCTCGACCCCGCTCGGCATCAGCGCCGGGGGCGCGCACAGCCGGACCCTTGCGCCAAGCGCGGTGAGGCACAGGATGTTCGATCGTGCGACGCGGCTGTGCAGGATGTCGCCGCAGATGACGATGCGCAAGCCGGTGAAATCCTCGGCCCGCTCGCCGCGTGCGCGCAGCGCGTGGCGCAGGGTCAGCGCGTCGAGCAGCGCCTGAGTGGGATGTTCGTGGCTGCCATCCCCGGCGTTGAGCACCGGGCAATCGACCTTGTCGGCGATCAGCCCGGTCGCGCCCGAGGACCCGTGGCGGATCACGATCGCGTCCGCGCGCATCGCGTTCAAGGTGATCGCGGTGTCGATCAGAGTCTCACCCTTCTTCACGCTCGATGTTGCGGCGTGCATGTTGACCACGTCCGCGCCGAGCCGTTTGCCCGCGATTTCGAAACTCAGGAGCGTGCGGGTCGAGTTCTCGAAAAAGGCGTTGATGATGGTCAGGCCCGCCAGCAGGTCGCTGTGCTTGGTGCTGCGGCGGTTGAGCGCGATCCACTGCTCCGCTTCGTCGAGGAGGTAGAGGATTTCATGGCGCTCAAGCTGGCCGATGCCGTTGAGATCGCGGTGCGGAAACGCCAGCCGGCCCGCCGGATAGCGGCCGGTCGGCGCAGAAAGATCGCTCGCTGTCATCGCATCCATGCCCCTAGTCGAGCGCCATCCGCCGCTCAACCCATTGCCGGAGCGGTTTCCCATGGAAGTTGCACCGCAAAGTCCCTAGATCGGCGGGGCTACTGGGCAAGGGATCGATGCATGGGTTTCGTGGGCAAGGCGTGGAAAGTGCTGGTCGGCATCAAGGACGGCCTGGTGCTGGTGTTCATGCTGCTGTTCTTCGTGGCGCTGTTCGGCATCCTTGCGGCCCGCCCCAATCCCGGCCAGGTGCGCGACGGGGCGCTGCTGATCGATCTTGGCGGCGTCGTGGTCGAGGAAAAGTCCCCGCTTGAGCCGCTTGAGGCGCTGATTTCAGGCAGTGCCCCGATCACCGAACACCGCGTCCACGATATCGTGCGCGCGCTCGATGCCGCGGTGGATGACGACCGGATCAAGCTGGTGGTGATCGACCTCACCACTTTCCTCGGCGCAGGGCAGGTCCATCTGACCGCGATCGGCGAGGCGATGGACCGGGTGCGCGCGGCCAAGAAGCCGGTGCTGACCTTCGGCCTTGGCTATGCCGATGATCACCTGCTGCTCGCCGCCCATGCGAGCGAGGTGTGGCTCGATCCGCGCGGCTTTGCGATCATCGCCGGACCGGGCGGCAATAATCTCTATTTCGCCGGACTGCTCGAACGGCTCAGCATCAATGCGCGGGTATACCGGGCCGGAGATTTCAAGTCGGCGGTCGAGCCATGGTCGCGCAATTCGATGTCGGAGGAAGCGCGCGCCAATGTCGCCGGGATTTACGGCGCATTGTGGGAAGAATGGCAGGCCAATGTCAGAAAGGCCCGGCCCGGTCTCGCGCTCGCCAAGGTCACCGGCGACACCGTCGGCTGGATCGCGGCATCGGACAGCAACCTCGCCCGCGCCGCCAAGGCGGGCGGACTGGTCGACCGGCTTGGCGACCGGGTCCAGTTCGGCGCACGTGTGGCTGAGCTTGGCGGCAAGGATGCGTGGTCCGACATGCCCGGCAGCTTCGCGGCGAGCGAGCTTGACGCCTATCTCGCCGACATCGGCCAGCCCAGGCCCGGCAAGGCGATCGGGGTGATCACCATCGCGGGCGAGATCGTCGATGGCGACGCGGGACCGGGAGTTGCCGGCGGCCAACGCATCGCCGACCTGCTCGACGAGGCGCTCGACGATGATCTGGCCGGGCTGGTGGTGCGGGTCGATTCGCCCGGCGGTTCGGCCAATGCGTCCGAAGAGATCCGGCGCGCGATCCAGCGCCACCGCGACCGCAAGATCCCGGTAGCGGTGTCGTTCGGCAATATCGCAGCCAGCGGCGGATACTGGGTCGCGATGTCGAGCGACCGGATCTTCGCCCAGCCCGAGACCGTCACCGGATCGATCGGGGTGTTCGCGGTGGTACCGACCTTCGAACAGGCCGCGCCGCGGATCGGGGTCAATACCGATGGCTTCCGGACCACCCCGCTTTCGGGGCAGCCCGACATCATCGGCGGCTTTACGCCGGAGATGGACGCGGTGCTGCAGGCGTCGATCAGCTCGACCTATACGCAATTCCTGGATCTGGTGGCGAAATCGCGAAGGATTGCCCCTGCGCGGCTTGAAGGCCTTGCCGGGGGGCGGCTGTGGGACGGCGGCAGTGCACGCCAGCTTGGTCTGGTCGATCAGTTCGGCGGGCTCGAAGATGCGCTGGCATGGACCGCGGCCAAGGCGGGGGCCGGTGCGGGCGAATGGCACCCGGTGTTCCTCGGCCAGCGCGCCGACGATTACGATTCGCTGATCCGGCAACTGGTGACCAGCAGCGCCGCGCCGACTGCCGCCGCCCCGCGCGGCGATCCGTTTGCGCTGGCTGCGGGGCGCAGCAGCGACCTTGCAGCCCGCCTCTCGCACGAGGTCGAGCGCCTGCTGCAAGTCCGCGGGGTGCAGGCGCTGTGCCTCGATTGCCCGTCCGTTTCCGGGGCGCTGCCGCACCGGCACCGCGATCCGCGCAGCGCAAGCGCAGCCGATTGGCTGCGGCTGTTCGTGCCCTGACGGGACGGCGGCACGACAATTTCGCGTCTTCACCGGCCTGACGCTTGCCAAGCTGCCACGGCCAAAGTAAAGGCGCGCGCCTGTCCGGCCCGCATGGCCCCCCGGACGGGCGCGTAGCTCAGCGGTAGAGCACACCCTTCACACGGGTGGGGTCACAGGTTCAATCCCTGTCGCGCCCACCATCTCCGGGCGCCAAGGGCGCGGAGATGGTGCAGCGCTTGCCCGGCAACCCTCCTCCCCCGCATTCTCGCGCGCGCCTGCTTGACCGCGAGCGCGACTTCGCGGCAAGGCTGGGGGCTGCGCATCGGGCAGGCCAGGACGAGGATCGGCGATGAACAAGGCGAAGTGGGTCAGGTGGATCATGGGGTTCGCCGCGCTGTGGTCGATCAGCCATCAGGCCCATGCGCAATCCTTTATCGAGACCGCGGTCGATCCGGCGATCCCGACGCTGACCGCCACGGTCGGTCATGCGCCCGGCACGCGGATCACCGCGCCCGATCAGGCCTATGCCTATCTCGCCGCGCTCGCCGAAGCCGCGCCGGATCGCACCCGGCTGGTGCAATATGCGACGAGCTGGGAAGGCCGCCCGCTTTATTACCTGGTCCTGTCTGCGCCTGCGAACATCGCGCGGCTCGAAGCGATCCGCGCCGACATAGCGACGATCGCCGCCGGTCGCCCCGGCAATGGCAGCGCGCTTCCGGTGACCTGGCTGACCTACGGCGTGCACGGCAACGAGATTTCCTCGACCGATGCCGCACTGATGACCGCCTATCACCTGCTCGCCGCCAACGACGATCCGCGCGCCGCCAAGATCCTGGCGCAGACCATCGTGGTGATCGACCCGATGCAGAACCCCGACGGACGGGCGCGGTTCGTCAGCAACTTCCTCGCATCGAGCGGGATCGTCCCCTCTGCCGACCGTCAGGCCGCCGAACATGACGAACCCTGGCCGTCGGGCCGGGTCAACCACTACCTGTTCGATCTCAACCGCGACTGGTTCACGCTGTCGCAGCCCGAAACCCGCGGCAAGATCGCCGCGATCCGCCTCTGGAACCCTGTGGTGGTGGTCGATCTCCACGAGATGGGCGGGGATGACACCTATTTCTTCAGCCCCGCCGCGCAGCCGTTCAACCCCAACCTCTCGCCCGCACAGGTGCGCGCCTACGAGTTGATCGGGCGCTACAACGCCGCCGCCTTCGACGCGCGCGGCGAGCCCTATTTCACCCGCGAGGTCTATGACCTGTTCTACCCCGGCTATGGCGACACCTGGAACGCGCATCACGGCGCGATCGGCAGCACCTACGAACAGGGATCGGCACGCGGCCTGGTGTTCGCCCGGCGCGACGGGACCGAGCTGACCTATGCCGACGGCGTCGCCAACCATTTCTACGCCAGCCTTGCGACCGCCGAAGCGGTGGCCGACAACCCGCAGCGCTTTCTTGGCGATTTCGCGGCCTATCGCAGCGGCAATGCGGGCGGCGCGGCAGGCCGCGGCAGTTACGTGATCGACCTTGGCAAGCGGCGCTGGAATGCCGAGCGGCTCGGGCGGCGGCTTGCGCAGCAGGGCATCACCGTCTTGCGGCGTGAGGGCGCGGTGAGCGCCTGCGGGCGGTCCTATCCGTCGGGTTATCTCGCCGTGCCGCAGGCCCAGCCTGCCGCCCGGCTGGTCAGGAGCCTGCTCGACCGCGACACGCCGCTGCCGCCCGATTTCCTCGCCGAACAGGAACGCCGCCGCTCGGTCGACCTGCCGCACGAGCTTTACGATGTCACCGCCTGGTCGGCCGGGCCAATGGCGGGGGTCGATGTGGCGCTGTGCAGCGGCGCCGTCGGGGGCGATCCGCTGGCGGGCGACGCGCCGATTGCGGCGCGTGCCGAGGGCAGCGGAAGTTTTGCGATCGCGGTGCCGTGGAGCGACAGCGGGCAGGCGCGGCTGGTGACGCTGGCGCTGCGCGAAGGGATCGAGGGGCGCGTGACCGACAAGGCGTTTGCCGCCGAGGGGCGCGACTTTCCGCGCGGCACGGTGGTGTTCCCGGCCGGCGCGAACACGCCCGAGAAGATGGCGCGGCTCGGCGTTCTGGCGGGCGAGATCGGCGCCGAGACGGTCGCGCTCGAATCGGGCTGGGTCGATAGCGGGCCCAATCTGGGCAGCGAGAGCTTCGTGCGGCTGACCGTGCCGCGGGTGGCGATGGCGTGGGACGACGGGGTATCGCAGCTCAGCGCCGGGTCGATGCGTTACGTGCTCGAACAAAGGCTGGGTCTGCCGGTCACGCCAATCCGCACCAGCCGCCTCGCGCGGGCAGACCTGTCGCAATATGGCGTGTTGGTGGTGCCCGAAGGCGATCAGGGCGCGGTGCTTGGCGACGGCGGGCTGCGCACGATCCGCAATTTCGTGCAGCGCGGCGGGGTGCTGGTGGCGATCGGCGACAGCCTCGAAAGCTTCGCCAGCGGCGATGACCCGCTGCTCGCGGTCAAGCGCGAGGCCGCGCTCGGCCGGGAACCCGAAGCGGCTGATGCAGACGAGCCGTCGGGGCTCGCCGAAGCGGTGGAAATCGCCAGCGATGCTGATTACCGCGATGCCATAAAGGATCAGCAGGCGCTGCCCGATACCTTGCCCGGCGCGCTGTTGAACGTGGTGGCGGAGCCCGATCACTTCCTGTCGGCGGGCTATGACGAGGGCGCAGTGGTGCTGGCGACGGGGACGCAGATCTTCACCCCGGTGGGGCGCGCGCGAGGGGTCAACGTGCTGCGCTTCGCCGCCGCCGCAAACCTTGTGGCGAGCGGCTATGTGTGGGACGAAAACCGCCGCCAACTCGCCTATAAGCCCTACCTGATGGCGCAGCGCCAGGGGCGCGGTCTGGCGATCGGCTTCGCCCACGATCCCTCGACCCGCGCCTATCTCGAAGGGCTTGACCTGTTGATCGCCAACGCGGTGCTGATCGCGCCCTCGCGGGTGCGCTGAGCGCGCGGGGGCGCGCGTGCTAGGATATCGCCCGATCTTGTGCCATGCTCAACGTCATGGCGCTGTTCGAGGCCCTTGTGATCGCACATGTCGCCACCGGAGCGGTGGGGCTGACGGCGTTCTGGGGCCCAATCCTGACCCGCAAGGGCGCGCGCCTTCACCGCGGCTGGGGCCGCGCGGCGTGCTACGGCTTTCTGGGTGCAGGCAGCCTTGCGATCGCGATGGCGCTGCTGTCGCTCTATGGCCCAGAGCAGCGCATCCCCTCGATCACCGACCGCGAACTGTTTGCCGGGCTGTTCGGGTGGATGATGCTCTATCTGGGGGCGCTGACCATCGGCTTTGTCGATTACGGGTTGGCGGTGGTGCGCCATGCACGCGATCGCCGGGCGCTGCGACGCCTGCGCTATCAGGCGGTGATCGCCGCGGTGATCGTCTCTGCGCTGTGGTGCGGGTTTTATGGCATCAGGGTCGGACATCCGCTGATGGTGCTGGTGGCGCTGGTGGGGATCGCGGCGATGGCGATCCAGCAGGGCTATGTCTGGCGCCGCAGCGATCCGCCGCCCGGGGCTTATGTGGGCGAACATTTCCGCGCGCTGATCGGGATGGGCATTTCGGCCTATACTGCGTTCATGTCTGTGGGGCTGATCCGGATGGTCCCCGAACAGGTGTTCAACCCGGCGATCTGGGCCGGGCCGAGCGTGATCGGGGTCGGTCTGATCTTGTGGTTCACCCGCAAGGGCAAGCGCAGCGCCGCAGCCGGGCTTTCAGGCGTGCGCCCACATCCGCAATAGGTTAGCGATGGTCTTGTCGAGGGTGAGCAGCTCGGCCGATTGATGCGGCAGCGCTTTCCTGAGCCCGGCGCGCAGGTTCTCAAGATCGAACAGCACCTCGCGCCGACCCTGATCGGCGACGAGGCTTTCGATCCAGCCAACGCACACGATGCGTTCACCGCGCGTGACCGGCGTGACCTCGTGAATGCTCGAGGAGGGGTAAAGCACCAGATGCCCGGCCTCGCCCTTCACCGCCTGCGTCATCCCCGCCGCGTGGATCACCAGCTCGCCGCCGTCGTAATCGCCGGGCGGGGTCAGGAACAGGGTGAAGGACAGGTCGGTGCGGATCCGGTCGGTGCCCTTGCCCATCAGGGCGTTGTCGACATGCGCGCCGTAATGCCCGCCCACCCCGGTCCTGCTGATCAGCACCGGCGCGAAGCGGCGCGGCTGGGCTGCGGCGCGCAGCACCGGATTGTCGGCGATGATCCTTGCCAGTTCATCGTGCAGCGCCCGCCCGGCAGTGCTGCCGCGTTCGGCCTGAAGGTTGCGCTTGACCGCGCGCGCCACCGCGCCCGCAGTTTCTCGGCCATCGCGCCATGCCAAGAGGTCGATGCGCTGGCGCAGCGCGGCTAGCTGCGCGCTGTCGTCAAGCGCGTGGATGACAAGGATCATGACCCGTGGCCTAGCCTCCCCGCAGCCGCCTGAAAAGCGCGGGCGGCGATCACCCCCCGCCGCGCGCCGTTCCCTGAGCGATCAGCGCGCTTGCCTCGGTGCTGGCGGTCTGCGCATCGGCGGTGCCATCCTTGATCGCGTCGGCAAGCCTGAGCAGCTCCCCGGCGATCGCCGTTCCGGCATTGGCTTCCTGTTCAATGCGGATACCGCCATTGGTTTCGGCCAAGCTGTCCCAGGTGCGGCGCACCGCATCCCAATAGGCGCTGGTGCGGGCCCAATAGGCCTCTGCCGCAGCGACATTGTAGCCATCGAAGCGTTCGTAGGTGTTGAGCACATATTCCTGCACCACCGGCACCAGCGCGTCGCTGCCGTCGGCGGCGGGCATCATCTTGGTGTTGTCCTGCCAGTGGACCCAGCCGCCGGGCGTGATCTGGTGGCGATTGATGCCGACATAGCGGTCGTAGATCGGCGATCGGATGGCGTCGCGCCGTGCCAGCGGCCGCACCGTCCAATTCGAACGCCAGCGCCGCACCCCGTGGGTGGTCTCCCACTGCCCCCAGCCGGCATAGCGCGGACTGTCATCGACCTGATAGACCGTCTGCGACCAGCGTCCGGCCCGCATCGCGGCCGGAACCTCCTGCCATTCCCAGCTGTCCCCGCCGGCGAAGACAAGGATTTTTGCGGGCGCATATTGCCAGTCCTGGCGCCAGTGCTTGACGATATAGGGGTTGGCATCGTCGCCCGTCACCAGCAGGTGCTGCAGCACGATCTTGGTGCCGGTGTCCTCGATCACGCGGATCGATTCGAACCCGCCCGAAAGCTTGCGTTCGAGCGGTTGGTAGCCCTCCATCCACGCGGTCGATTCCTGCATGTCGAAGGTGACCTTGAAATCTCCCGCCATTGCCAGGATCGCCTGCCGGTCGGCGGTGAAGGCGGCCTCTTCGGCCGCCTCGGTCCGGGCGATCGGATCGTCCGCAAGCGCCGCGGAAGGCTCCATCGCGGCGGCCATCGCGGCAAGCCCTCCGGCGAGCAGGGTTCGGGTCATTCGGTTCATCGCTGTCCTCCTTGATGGGTCGTTCGATCAGAACTGGAAACTAGCCGAAAGGCTGACATTGCGCCCCGGCCGGGTGAAGGCATCGAGGATCGGTGCATTGGCAACGCCAAGCCCGCGCACATCCGACCATAGCGCATAGCGGGCATCGGTGAGGTTGAAGATCCCGGCGCGCAGCTTCAACCCTTCGGTCACCGCCAGAAATGCGGTGAGGTCGAGGATCGTCGATGCCTCGGGCCGCACGAACAGGTCGCTGCCATCTTGCGCGAGGGCAAGATCGCCCTTGGCTTTGCGGGCGTTGTGGGTGAGGATCAGCTCGCCGCCGAACCTGCCCGATGTCGCACGGTATCCCAGTCCGCCAACCAGATTGAACGGGTCGATTGTATCAAGCGGCGTGCGGCTGCCGTCGGGCGCGATGGTGTCGCCATCGGCATAGGCCAGGGCAAAGCGGGCGTTCCAGCCGCTATCCAGCCGCATTTCGGCGCGCGCTTCGAATCCGTCGATTTCGACTGCGTTGAAGTTGACGAACTGGAAAATCGCCGGGTCCTGCGGGGTGAAGCTGCCGCCGACCACCTGCTGGCTGATAAAATTGTCGTAATCGCCGGCGAATCCGGTGATCTGGAGCGAGAAGATATCGCCCACGTAGCGCGCACCGAGTTCCCAGCTTGTGCTGGTTTCAGGAGCGAGCGCGGGGTTGGGGATCGAGGTGTATCCCCCGGCGATGAACTCGAAGAAGTTGTTCACCTGACTGGGGGTCGGCGCAAGGAAGCCCTCGGCATAGTTGCCGAAAAGGATGACGTCCTCGGCCAGCCTTAGCGTCGCCCCGAACTTGGGCGAAAGGCGGCTGCCGCTCTGCCCGGATGCGGCGAAACCCGGCAACAACGGATCGTCTGCCGGATCGAGATCGTAAAAGTCGAGCCGCAGCGCCGGAAATAGCGTCAATGCCCCGCCTGCAAGGCTGATCTCGTCGGCAATGAACACGCCGCCCAGCGTGAAATCGGTGGCCGGAAAGGCGCGGGTGGGGAAGGTCTCGCCGCGTCCGGGCACGGTTCCGTCGCGCAGTCCTTCCTGCCGGGTCCAGCTGACATCCCCGCCGACCGCAATGCGGTGGCGCGTTCCGGCCCAGCCGAACCCGCTGCGGGCCTCGCCGGTCAGCCCGTAAACGCGGTTTTCGAAGGTGTTGAGACGTTCGCGATCGGGCGCGGGGGTGGCGGTCAGCGAAGTGCGTTCCTCGAACGCGAACTGGCGATCCCGCGCATCCTGCCAATAGGCCGCCAAGAACAGATATTCGATCGCATCCTCGGGGCTGCCTTCGTAGGTCCAGTCGAGCGAAATCCGCGCGCGTTCGGTGGTATCGCGGGCGCTGAGCCCATCGACGATCCACACCGGATTGGGCCCGAAGGTTAAGGCCGGACCCAATCCGCTCAGAACCTCGGTCTCGACCTTGGTATCCAGCCATTCGCCGGTCAGGCGCAGGCGATGCGGGCCATTGTCCCACACCAGCTTGGCGAGCGCCGCGTCGCTTATTCCATCCTGGGGATTGGGCGTGGTCCGGGTTGCGCCGGTCACGTCATTGCTGCCTTGGTTGTCCAGTTCGCCGAAGTCGCGCCGCGAATAGGCGATCATCGCCGCGACATTGCCGCTTTGTCCAGCCAGTGTCAGCGTCTGGGCGAATTCATCGTCGCTACTGGCATATTGCGAGGTTACGAACCCGCCGAAGGGGCGCGGGCCGATCAGATCGGCCGGGTCGGCGGTCACGAAGCTGACCGCGCCGGCCAGCCCGTCGCTGCCATAAAGCGCCGAGGCCGGACCGCGCAGGATTTCGACCGATTTGACCAGGCTCACATCGGCAAAGCCGCCCCGCCCCGCCACCTGCGGCCCGAAACTGAAGCCTTGCGGGCTGCGGATGCCGTCGACCTGGATGAGCACGCGGTTGCCGCCGATCCCGCGCACGGTGATATCCTCGTTGCGGCCGCGCCCGGTCGATCCGATCGCGGCGCCGAAGCGCGCCGGGGCGCGACGCACGCTAACCCCGGGTTCAAAGCGCAGCACATCCTTGATGTCGGTGGCGAGCTGATCGGCGATCTCCTCGCTGGTGATGACGGTCACGGTCGCCGGAGCTTCTTCCTGCAGCACCGGGGTGCGGGTGGCGGTGACGGTGATGCGGCCGGTCTGCTGCTGGCTTTCGCTATCGGCGGTTTCGGAAGCGTCGGTCGGGACGCTGGCCGCGGCGCAAGCGGGAGACGCTGCGACAACGACGCCCAGAGCGGTCAGTGTGGTCGAGGAAATGAGGGACAAAACACGGATCAAGGCGCAACATCCTGCAGGAGGAGGGGATGGCGCGTCTCTGACCTTATTGCGAATGCGAGTCAATACGTTTGCGAATAGGAATCGTTTGCAGCTTTAGCGCCTGCCGCGTCAGTTGTGCGGGTGGTCAGCGGCGCAGGATGCCTTCTGCCAGCAGCCGGTTGACCGCGGCAGCCACCGCATCGGGCTGTTCCGCAGCATCGCCCCCTTCCTCAGCACCCCAAACCACATAGCGCAGCCCGACGAACACGTTCATGCCCATGATCGCCCAGGCTTCGAGCTCGCCCAGCCCCTCCCGAAGCTCCCCCCGCGCTGCGCCAGCGTGGAGGCGATCGGCAATCCGCGCGGCGATGGTTTCATAGTGGCGGCGATAGCTTTGTGGGTCGACGAATTCCGCTTCGTCGATGATCCGGTAGATTTCCTTGTGATCGCGGGCAAAGCTGAGGAACGCCGCCAGCGCCGCCCGCTCGATTTCGAGCGCGCTCATGTCGTCGCGCAGCGCGGATCGCGCACTGGTGCGGACATTCTCGCTCATGTCGGCGACCAGGGCCCGGAACAGCGCATCCTTGCTGTCGAAATAGGTGTAGAAACTGCCGAGCGCGATCCCGGCGCGGCGGGTGATCGAACTGACCGAGGCTTCGTGGAAGCCCCTTTCGCCGAACTCCTCGGCTGCTGCATCGAGCAGCTTGCGCAAGGTCCGCCGCCCGCGTTCGGTGCGCGGGGCCTTGGCATCGCCGCAGGCGGTCTCTGCGACCCCCGCCTCAGATCCCGCAGTGTTGCCCATGAGCTACTCCCTCCACGCTTTCGGTAGGCGGCGCAAGGGTCATGCACAAGACAAAACTTGAAAGGTGGTTCAACTTTCAATAATGCTTCACGCACAAGAGGCACAGGAGAGGAACCACGCCCATGACAACCAGGTTTTGCGCACGCGCGCTGCTGCTTGCCGGATCAGCCGCAATCGCCACGTTCACCGCGCCGCTCGCCGCACAGGACAGCGCCGCCGCGATCACCCAAAGCGCCGACAGCGCCGAAGAAGGCGGCATCATCGTCACCGCCCGCCGCCGCGAGGAACGCCTGATCGACGTGCCCCTGTCGGTCACCGCGCTGACCGGCGAAAGCCTCGCCCGGCAGGGCATCCAGGAACTGACCCAGATCGGCCAGCAGGTGCCCAACGTCACGCTCGAAGTCAGCCGCGGGACCAATACCACACTCACCGCATTCATCCGCGGGGTCGGCCAGCAGGATCCGGTCGCAGGTTTCGAGGCGGGCGTCGGCCTCTATGTCGATGATGTCTATCTCAACCGGCCGCAGGCGGCGGTGCTCGATGTCTACAATGTTGAGCGGATCGAGGTTCTCCGCGGGCCGCAAGGCACGCTCTACGGGCGCAACACCATCGGCGGCGCGATCAAGTATGTGACGGCGCGCCTGCCCGAGGACACCAGCCTGTCGGTGCGCGCAACCTATGGGTCGTATGATCAGGCCGACCTGGTCGTCACCGCCTCGACCCCTGTTACCGACAGCCTCAGGATCGGGGCCAGCGGCGCACGACTGTCGCGCGGGGGCTATGGCGACAATCTCAATCTTGGCACCGAAAACTACAACAAGGATATCTGGGCCGCGAGGGCTACAGTCGAGTTCGATAGCGGGCCGGTGTTCGTCCGGCTGTCGGGCGATTACGTCAAAGACAATTCCGAAGCGCGCCAGGGCCACCGCTTCATCCCCGGCCTCCTCAGCGGCGCGCCCGTGCTCGACAATGTGTTCGACACCCGCGCCGGGCTCGACATCGTCGATCAGGAGGTCGAAGCCTATGGCGGCGCGCTCAATATCGCGATCGCCTTGTCCGACACGCTGACCTTCAAGTCGATCACCGGCTACCGCGAGGATGCCTCGACCACCCCGATCGACTTCGACAGCCTGCCCGCGGTCGATCTCGACGTGCCCGCGATCTACGAGAACAACCAGTTCAGCCAGGAATTGCAATTGCTCCTCGAAGGCGACCGGCTGTCGGGCGTGGTCGGCTTCTATTACCTCGATGCCAACGCCTTCACAGCCTTCGATGTCGCGCTTTTCACGACCCTCAATGGACTTGCCGCACAGACGCTGGGCGATGTCGATACCGAAACCTGGTCGGTGTTCGGCGACTTCACCTATGATCTGACCGACACCATCAGCGTGTCGCTGGGCGGACGCTACACCAACGACAAGCGCACCAGCCGGGTGCTGCGCACCACTTTCCTCGGCGGGTTTTCGGACCTGTTCGGCGGCACGGGCGCGGCGATTGCGGTGACCAGCGATTTCGAGGGCAGCGAAACCTTCAGGGATTTCAACCCGCGCGCCTCGATCAGTTGGCAGCCCAATGCGGATCACAACCTCTATTTCACCTATTCGCAGGGGTTCAAGGGCGGCGGGTTCGATCCGCGTGGGCAGACCACGGCCTGCCGCAACGCCACCGGCGGCGCCTGCACCGCAGACGAGGTGTTCGACTTCATGAGCTTCGAGCCCGAGACGGTCGACAGCTACGAGGTGGGCTGGAAGGCCTCACTGCTCGACAACCGGGTCAATATCAGCCTTGCCGGGTTCCTCGGGCAATACAAGGACGTGCAGATCCCCGGTTCGGTCGGGTTCGACAGCAATGGCGATGGCACCAATGATACTTTCATCGGCATCACCTCCAACGCCGCCGATGCCGATGTCAACGGGATCGAGTTCGAAGGCACCGCGCTGGTCGGCAAGGACTTCGCCGGTGACGGGAGCCGGTTCAGCATCAACTGGTCGCTTGGTATTCTGGACGCGAAGTTCAACACCTTCATCGACAATTTCGGCAATGACGTGGCGGACAGCCGGGTGTTCCAGAATACCCCCGACATCACCGCGCACATGGGCTTCAATCTCGGTCTGCCGGTGGCGAACGGAATGGTGGACCTGATCGGGCTGGCGGCGCTGCGTTCGGATGCCAGCCAGTTTGAGGTGCCCAATCCTTTTCTCGATCAGGATGGCTTCGTGCTGGTCGATGCGAGCATCGTCTACACTCTCGACAGCGGGGCCTTCTCGATCGGGCTGCACGCCAAGAACCTGTTCGACAAGGAATATGTCGTTGCCGGCTACAACTTCGTCGTCGGCGGTTTCCCTGCGGGCGCGCCGATCACCCCGACGCTGGGGCGCGAGGGCACGCTGACCGGCTTCTACGGCGACCCGCGCCGGGTGTTCGTGACGGCGCAGGTCAACTTCTAGACCTAAGTGCCTAAGGGGCGGCGGCCTCGCCGATCGGCAGGCCGCCCCTTCCTCCTTTCCTTGGCCCGCCCAATGAGGCATAGGCGCGCTCCATGCACGACATTCGCCTGATCCGGGAAAGCCCTGCGGGGTTTAACGCAGCCCTCGCCCGGCGCGGGCTCGAACCGGTGGCCAAGGCGCTGATTGCGCTTGATGAAGAGCGCCGCGCACTGACCACGCAGGTGCAGGTCGCACAAAGCCGCCGCAACGAAGCCTCCAAGCTGATCGGCGCAGCGATGGCGAAGGGCGACAAGGCCGGGGCCGAGACGCTGAAGACCGAAGTGGCCGCGCTCAAGGATGAGTTGCCGGCGCTTGAGGCGCGCGCCGATGCGGTGACAGCCGAGCTCAAGGCGGCGCTGGAGATCATCCCCAACCTTCCCGCCGACGACGTGCCCGATGGCGCGGGTGAGGATGACAACCGCGTCGAAAGCGAATGGGGCGACAAGCGCGCCTTCGACTTTGAGCCGCGCGAACACGCCGACATCGCGCCTGCACTCGGCATGGACTTCGAAACCGGCGCAAGGCTCTCGGGCGCGCGGTTCACCTTCCTGCGCGGGCCGATGGCAAGGCTCCACCGCGCGCTCGGCCAGTTCATGCTCGACGTCCAGACCGGCGAGCATGGCTACACCGAATGCAACCCGCCGGTGCTGGTGGGCGATGATGCCATGTATGGCACCGACAAGCTGCCAAAGTTTGCCGAGGACAGCTTCTGCACCACCAACGGCCGCTGGCTCATCCCCACCTCGGAAGTCTCTCTCACCGCCAGCGTCATGGGCGAGCTGCTTGACGAGGCCGCGCTCCCCATGCGCCTCACCGCGCTCACCCTGTGCTTCCGCTCCGAAGCGGGCGCAGCCGGGCGCGACACGCGCGGCTTCATCCGCCAGCACCAGTTCGAAAAGTGCGAGCTGGTCAGCATCGTGCGCCCCGAAGACTCCGAGGCCGAACACCAGCGCATGACCCGCGCCGCCGAGACCATCCTCGAACGTCTCGCCCTCCCCTACCGCAAGCTGCTGCTGTGCACCGGCGACATGGGGTTCGGCGCGCGCAAGACCTATGACCTCGAAGTCTGGCTCCCCGGCCAGGGCGCTTACCGCGAGATCAGTTCGTGCTCGAACACCGGCGATTTCCAGGCCCGCCGGATGAACACCCGCTACCGGGTCGCAGGCGAGCAGAAGACCACACAGTTCGTCCACACGCTCAACGGCTCCGGCCTCGCGGTCGGGCGCACGCTGGTGGCGGTGATCGAGAACTATCAGAACGCCGATGGCAGCGTCACCGTGCCCGGCGCCCTGCTGCCCTACATGGGCGGCGTGACCCGACTGGAGCCGATCACATGACCTTGCCGATGGCCTCAAAAGCCCCTCCCCTCCAGGGGAGGGGTTGGGGTGGGGGCTGTCCCCTGACAAC